>Ga0209354_10000060_pt1 | contig 53980 bp, 71 predicted proteins | sample LauGreSpBDMM15DD_2_FD_187562 | JGI IMG/M metagenome (GOLD analysis project Ga0209354, IMG submission 187562) | Freshwater lake microbial communities from Lake Michigan, USA - Sp13.BD.MM15.DD (SPAdes) (version 2) | ecosystem: Environmental > Aquatic > Freshwater > Lake | place: Lake Michigan...
GTTGCTCGCGCTAGAGAACTGTCTGGTAAAAACATAACTGACCATAACGAAGCAGATGCTTACTTACTGCTTATGTTTCATTTGAGTAAAGGAGCTTAATGCGTAGGTTATACATTCCTGATTTGCACTTCCCTTTTTGTGATATGAAGCTACTTGGGGAAGTAGCTAAGTTCAACAAGACCTTCAAAGCAGATCGAGTTATTCAGCTTGGTGATATGCTCGACTTCTACTGCTTCTCTAGGTTTGTTAAAGACCCTAGTGCAGATGGAGTTACTGCTGAGATTAGAGAGGCCCGTAAGCAGATTAAACAGTTTGCCAAGTGGTTCCCTCAGGTTACCATCCTCACAGGAAACCACGAAAAGAGGCTCTACAAGCGTGTTGTGGAGTCTGGTGTACCCGCTACCTTCCTAAAGGGCTTAGGGGAGCTATTAGAGCTTCCTAGCGGCCTTAAATACCATCCTAGGGACTACCTTGAACTTGATAAGAACACTACTGCTTGTCATGGACACATCACTTCCTTATCTGCTCGGCGCGGCCATGTTGCTTTTTTTGGGAAGTCTGTTGTCTTTGGTCACCTGCATAACCAACTTGGCGTCGAGTTTGTGGCTAATCGCGATGTTAATTACTTTGGCATGTCTGCTTCATGTATTGTTGACAAAGACGCGGTAGCCTTTAAGTACGGTGATAGCGACTACAAAAGCATGATCTGTGGGTTTGGGTACGAGGATAACGGTAAGCCGGGTATTGTGTGCCTGAGCTAACTAGGGTGTTTAAGCATTACTGTACTTGTGGGGGATATGCCCACACAATGAATGGTAGGCCTCCATCAGACCCTCACGCTAGTTGGTGTCTGCAAAGAGAAGAGTACAGTAAGTGGTACAAAGAAACCAATAAAGGAACCTGATGATAATCGCAGTAGATACAGAGTGCTCCGGTTTATACCCTCAAAAAGGGGATAGGCCCTTTGCTGTAAGCATGACTGGCTACGATGGGACTGATTGGTATTGGAGATTTGAAATTGACCCGTTTACCCGTACTGTAAACCACGGAGGGACTGATAATCGCCATTGGTGTCAAATTGCCGATATGTTGGGGCACGAGGACTGGCTCTATGTCTTTCACAACTGCCTCTTTGACCTTGCGATGCTTGAGTCTATTGGCATTACTGTTAAGGGCAAAGTGGTTGATACAATGCTACTTGCTGATGCCGCAGATAACAGCCGCCTCGCTTATGGCCTTAAACCACTCGCTCAGAGTTTACTTAATTGGGATAACTCCGACGAGAAGGCACTTCACAAGAGTGTGGCAAAGGGGCGTAGAGAAGGTAAGAAGCTAGGCTACAAGCTTGCTGACGACGTTAAGGCTGACTTCCACCTTGGTGACCCTGAGTTGTGTAAGACCTACGCCATTCAAGATACACAGCGGACTATGGCCTTGTTCAAGCACTTTGAGCAGATATGGGCTAACGACCCTGATCGGTTCACAGGTACTTCACTTGAGCATTTCAGCAAGTGTAGCCGTCTTGAGCACTCCTTAATTAAACCTGTGGGTAAGATGAATACCACAGGTATGCGTATCTTCCCTGATACGGTTAAAGAGTTACGCGACTACTACAAGGGCATTATTGACGGTTGCCGTAAGGAAATCGCAGAACTTGGGTACGCTGACCTTAACCCCCGATCAGGCGATCAAGTAAAAGAGGTATTTTATGGTGAACTCGGTATGCCGGTTATCTCTAGGCGTAGAAAAGGTAAGGACGGAAAAACTACCACTACTGCAACTACTGATAAGAAAGCCCTGCATGGTTGGGCAGACAAACATCCACTTGCCCGAGTCTTGGTTGAACTATCTGAGGCAGAAAAACAGTTTACAGGGTTTATTGAACCACTTACAAACCTGTCCGTTGTGCAGGACGGCTATTCGGTAATTAAGCCCACCTTTAACATCGTAGGTGCTCATAGCACAGGCCGTATGAGTTGCCAAGGGCCTAATCTACAGAACATCACCACATCTAGCTCTCCCGGTAGGTTGTCAGACATTGAGTTCAGGCTTAGAGAAGTCTTTGGCCCTCGCCCTGACCATTACTGGCTACTTGCTGACTATGAGCAGATTGAGGTTATCAATGCCGCCTACCTATCTAAAGACCCATTACTCGTAGCTACCCTAGAAGAAGGTAAATCATTCCATGACCTTACTAACGAAGCTTTGTTCTCTGAGAAGCCTGACTTCAAAGAAAATCATGCGAAGTATCGTAAGTTGTCGAAGATTGTTAACTTTTCGATGTTCTACGGGGTTGGCCCGAAGAAGTTGGCTGAATCCATCAACTGCGACATTGTTGAAGCAACTCGAATCTGGACAAAGTTCTGGCAGACATATCAAGGAATCAAGTCCTTCTCAGACGCCCTTGCTAGAGAGATTGAAGCAAAGGGATTTGTTACAGACCTCTTTGGGCGAACTTACAGAACCCCACCCAATGCCGGGTATAAAGCCTTTAACCGAATCATCCAAGGCACAAGTGCCGGAATGTTCAAGAGAGCCTTTAAAGCCGTCACAGAGCTTGGATTCGGCCAAGTTGTAGCCTGTGTGCATGACGAGATTATCCTTGAAGTGCCTAACTCATGTAAGCTCTCAGTACAACAGGTAGGTAAGTTGGTTAGCGATTGTATGGCCCAAGACTTCCACAAGTTAATCGGTAAGCCTGAACCTCTAGCTATTGGATTAAGTGTGACAACAACTAATTGGAACGCAAAAGGAGACTTAGAGCTTGATGACTAAAACCCTACTCAGACGCTGTGCCAAACTCTGTAGAGACACTTACGACTATCCCACCTTTGAGAAGGGGCCTGTATCTGGTTCACTCCAAGTCTTTGAGGATGCTCAATACATCTGCTTTACAGGGTCAGAGAATCTCTTTAACTGGCTCTCTAACCTCTACTTCCTAAAAGTGGCAAGAGGCTACTTTAAAGGTAAGGCCCACAAGGGGTTTGTAGGTTGCTTCGAGGGTATCAGAGCACACGCAGTAGAGAGACTAGAGAAAGATAAGCCTGTAATCGTCACAGGGCACTCTCTAGGGGGTGCTATGGCTGTCCTAATGGTTTACTACCTCAAGTACATTGGGTACGATGTAAAGGCCTGTGTGACGTTCGGAAAGCCCCGTGTAGGTAATGTAGCGTTTAGGGATGGTTACCATGAGCTAGGTGTTGAGACTACACGAGTGGTGTTTGAACGAGACATGGTTCCTACTACTCCTAAGATTGGATTTAACCATGAAGGTGTCTCCTTAGTTATCTCTGGCACAGAGGTTTCCTCTTATGATGCCGCTAGAGGAGTTATGCACTTCATTAAAGACCCCTTAGGCTTTGCTACAGATCATTCATCTAAGGGCTACTATCGTTGTATTGTTCGACTTAACTGGAAGGAGATAAATGGAACTCAAGCAGACAGTAATCCCGTGGAGACTCCTTAGTAAAGAGGGGCCTCCTATGGATAGCACAGACTTCATTTCAATAGGTATGGATTCAATCATTGCTTCTAACCAGATCAAGCATGATACGATTGCATACGCCTATCGTAATGACCTTAAGCATTACCCTAATGACCCTAGGGACGTAGCTAAAGAAACGGTATAAAACAAAAAAGGCTCCCCGATAAAGGGAGCCTCTTTTTTTATCTACTGTTTTACTTTTACGCTCTTAGCCAAGTGTTTAAGTTAAGGCTGAACCCCGAAGCTGTGTTAAACTCCGAGAGTAAATCCCCCTTAAACACTAAAGGGTAATAACTCCCATTGGACAGGCCGGATATGTTGACAACAATAGACCCGCTAGTTGAGAAGTGCCCATTACTTGAGGTTGAAGTTACTTCCGCAGTCTTTATGGTTGTACCGTTAACTATAAATGTCCCATTAAGCTTAACAACTCCCACTCCAGTTTTTTGTATGCTTAGCGCGTATGAGCCAACTAACTTAGTATATTCTGGGTATCGCCTAAAGTATTGGGTTCCAACAACAGGAGCATCGCCTATCTCTTGGGTGTTTATACCGCTGTTTACGGTATGAATCCATGATACCATAGGCCCCGGTGTGTCCCTGTAAACTAAGTACCCGGTGTTATCAGCAATGTTCTGCCCCCACAGAGAATCAATCTGTTCCCCATTATCGGGCTTCATGTTAGTTGTAGCGAATTGGGCATTAGTCCCGATATTACTTGCCATTGTTTTCCTTAGTTAGAACCAAACAAACCGTTGCCCGTAGACGGGCACATTGATGTTAGCTACAGTACCATTAGTGCCCCACCCTGAGGTAGAAGTACCTGACACAGTAGCCGTAAGAGAAGTAGCATCTTCCCAACGAGCATATCCCCGTTGCCGGTAAAGAGCATTAGCGTCCAACAGAGACAAAGAGACATTACGCTCCTTATCAAAGTCCTTACTCCAGCCAGTTACTTCAAACTCCTTACCAGAGTACCCTAGGTCTGCATCAGTAACAGTAACCAAGGAGCCTACATCTAGGCCTACTTGACTCAAGGGCACGGTAAGCTCTAGTCTAGGCACACCATTACTGTAACGAGTCAGAAGTCTCTTTACTGTAATCGAGGCATCGTTATCTGTAAGAATCCAAGGAGACTCTAACTCTAACGGATAGTCCTCGGCGTAGCTCCACCCTGTGCCACGAATCTCTAACTGCCTAGCGTATGACCCTGTAGGGTAATCGTAAGCATAGGAGAGGCTGACACGGTTGATCTTATCATCTAGGTTGGACGACACAAAGGAGTCCAAGACCTCACCCTCTGTGATCGTTCCTGAGGCCTCTGCGAGGTTCCTAGGGCCAAAGAAGTGCGCCCTTAGGGTGTTGGCCTGACTCACGGAGAAACGGGCCTGTAGAGGCTCTAGAAGGCTCTTAATGAAGGGGAGAACTTTACCCCCCTTTGGGTCAATAGTAGTCTTATAGTTTTGATAGGCCGTGATCTTAAGGGCTGACCCATAAGCTACGCTATCAATATCCGTACCAGAGAAGTAAGGAGTAACACAGTTACCGGTAAGCAACTCATACCATAAACGAGCGGGGGTTTCATTTAAGGTAAACTCACCTTGCTGAAACACATACTTGCTTGTAGATAAGAAGCTAGGGTTGGTTCCAATAGGAGCCAGCCTTGTTTTGTTTATGGGGGTAAGTAACTCACCATTAAACGTACCTACAGCCGCTCTAGCCAAGGCGGGAGAAGCAAAACCGTAGAACTTGGCCTTAATTTCGTTTTCAACCTCGTCAGCCGCATTAGTGTAGCTCCCAATCAAGGAGCCTGAGTAATAACCTAGAAACGAGCCTTTGAACTGGTATCGGGTATAATCGAAGTAGAATTGAGTCCCGGGGTACATAAACCCCCCAGACCCGTTAAGGCCTAATGTACCTCTACCTGAAACAGTCCCATACAAAGAAGGCTCAGTAGCACCAGACGCTATGTAAACGTAAGTCTCGAACTCCCCCTCAGGAGTAAGCTTACTTAAGGCATCCTTAGAGGTTCTGGTTAAATCCTCAGAGAAGAATAAGCAAGTGCCTAATGCGGTATAACGGCTATTAGCAATAGTCTCGCTACCAACAGGAAACCGCCACTCAAGGTCAGCTACCTTACGCATCTTGCTCTTAGAAACAAGCGTAGTAAGGCGGCCTCTACGAGATACCTCGTAGATGTTCCCCGTATGAAGCGGGTATGCTTGTCCTGAGCTAGTGCCTGAGACAGGTTGCATACGCAACATGACGGAACCGTTAGAGTCGGTAGGTTGGTAGGCAGAGTAATCTACCGTACCACCTAAAAAGGCTGTAGCGGCAAAATTGGCATTTAGGTTAGAAGTCCCTTTGCCCATTTCTGCCCACAGAGAGCCGTTAACATCAATGAATGTGACCGTAAGCTCACTTACACTAAACTTACCATCAACAGGCTCAGACTTACAGGAAATGTCCGACATACTGTAAAGGGTATCGGCATACCCAATGTCCTCAAGCATATTACCATTCAAAGAGAACCTATACTTGATAGGCACTCCTGAACGAGTATTCAATGTAGCTGAGGTATTGAACATTATACGCTTTCTAGTAAGGAGAAGTTCAGATCAAATAGGTCATAGCCTACTTCGGAGCTTTGCCAAGAGTCGTCCATCATCCTAAACGTGCCCCAAGTAGAACCTCGGGTGTTAAAGGTGATTGCGGCATTTGAGTCGTACATTCGACGCAAACGATCACGAAGGTCTTGACTACAGTTAGCCCAGTTAAAGGTATAACCATTAAGGCGATAGTTCTCATAAGCCCACATCTTCCCTGTTCGAGAAGTGTGGGTCTTACGATCAGTCTCAGTAAAGTCCTCGAAAGGGTACTGAGGCATTTCATCTTCAAAGAGGTACAGATAAGTGCCTCCGGTTGTACCTACGGTATCTCCGGGCTTATACAGAAATGTACCGTTGTTACCAAACCGATTAGGCATTAAACGTGTCTCCTATTCATTCGTCTTTGGGCTAACTCAATCGCCTCTTGGAACTTGTTACCGTCCATAACATCGCCTTGGATAACCACGGTAATGCTAGACGAGCTTTGTGAGGAAGCCTTAGCCCTAGGAGTAACCCTAACAGACTCAGGCCCTTCTTCGCCAGCCAAGAACCAAGTGGGTTGATTAACCGTAGTCTCACCGCCCGTTGCCTTGGTCTGTGTGCCACCTAAGCCCGTTAGAGCTAGGTTAGCCAGAGTGCTACCGCCTGTGAAGCCCATGCCGCCTGTAGCAAGCCCTAAGGCCCCTGCAATAGCACGGAACACAAGGAACTTAACAATCATGGCAGAGATGTTGGCAATGATGTTCTTAGCAATATCACCAAACAAGGTGTTAAACTCTTTGAAGGCATTGCCTCCACCTGTAAGGGCAGACACCATGCTTTCGCCGAATTGATAGCCTACCTGTTCAGAGGAGTTACCTAAGTCCACCATCACGGTCTTTAGAAGTACAGCTTGTATTTGGACTTCTTCTAAGGTCTGAGCTAACTTAAGGCGTCTTTGTAGCTCCTGTTGAGTGTCCTTACCGTCCCCGTCCTTAGACCCGCCGAACTCACTAAGGTCTAACTTAGAGGAGAACTCAGGGGGCTTAAAAGCCTCAGGTTGCTGAGGGTTAAACTCAGAGCGTACACCAATACGATCAAACTCACCAACCTTAATAAGCCAGTAAGTAAGAGCTTCGTAGTAAGCTAAGGTCTTAGCGTTCTGAGATTCAATGATCTTATTGAGTTCGGCTTCTTTAGCCAACCTCTCAACAGCGGAATCTTCACCTTCTTCCTTAACCGCGTTCCTAGCTTCTTGCTCTAACTTAAACTGCTCCGCGAGGAGAGTGTTGTTAAACTCAAGAAGTTTGCCAGAACGCTTTGCGGCTTCGTATAAGTCGTTATAAAGCTCAATCTTAGCCGGGTTAATCCCGATACTAGACGCAAACGACTTCTCGCTATCCGTGCTTTTAGCTAAGTTAAACGCTTGGGTAGCATTGAGTAAGTCCCCAAGCTTGCTACTCATGTTAGCAACTAAAGCTAAGTCTCCCGCTTGAGGGAGCATATCCTTATACTTTTTTTCCGCTAACTCGCGAAGTCTAGGAGTCTCTGCCTGAACTTCTCTAAAGGATGGGCTACGCCCCTTAGTCTCCCTAACCGCATTACCCCAATTAGCAAGAAGCTCTTTAAAGATTCTCTGTTTACTAATTGCCTCGTCCATCGCCTTAGGTATTTCAGCGAACCAATTTAAGAACCCTTTTATCGGCCCTTCTGTAAGCTCTCCAAGGCTAATCCCTAACCCCTTAATAGCTCCTGTAAGGTTTTGCCAAGACCCAAGGTAAGTATCATTGATGCGGTCTGCCATACCACCGAGGCTGTTATTAGCCGCTTCGGTATTTTCTTTTTGAAGCCTCATTAACTCAGCTTGGCGAACCAAGATAGGAGCCACAGAAGCCGCAGTAGCACCAAACAACTTAAAGTAGTCATGAGACTTAAGGCCAGCTTGGCCAAGGGCAACCAAAGCATCAGTCAGGCTATCAAAGTCTTGAAGGGTCTTACCGCCAAGTACCTTAGAGGCTAACGAGGCATCATTGCTAAGAGTAAGGATAACCTTACGAAGCTGAGTACCAATAGTGGAAGCTCTGATACCAGAGTTCGACAGGACTTGCATAGAAGCCTGTAACTCCTCAAAGCTAATCCCTGCCATTTTAGCAGTACCGCCAACATAGGAGAAGGCTACACGGAACTGTTCAATATCCAGAGCCGAGGACTTAACTGTATAAGCCAACTGCTCGGTGATACGGTTAGCTTCTGCGGCCTCAAACCCATAAGCACGGATAACCGAAGCTACGGTTTCGCCCGTGGTCACTAGGTTCTCGTCTAAGGCCCTTGCGAGCCTCGCCACGCCCTCAATGCTGTTCTGCACCTCTTGGGCACTAAGGCCTACCTTACCCATCTCTAGAGCCGTCTTAGCAAGCTCTGTGTGGCCTAGGCGATTAGCCACAGCCACGGAACGGATAGAAGCGTCTAACTTATCGAACTGAGCACCAGAGACTTCAAGAATGGCTGAAATCTTAGCCATTTCAAAGTCAAAGGTTACAACCTCAGAGACTACCATACGGATAGAGTCTCGTACCATTAAGTAGGTTGCCGAGATACCTCTAGCCGCTAAGTTACCTTTAATGAAGCTATTGGTTAGCCCATTCTGGAGATGTGACCCCTCACCAGTTGTTTTGTTGAGGCGGTCAACCGCAGAATTAACCTTGTCAATAGCCGCCGCAGAGTTCTCGCTCTGTACGACAATACGAATGGCAATGGTTCTCGCGGCCAAGGTTACTTCCTATCTTTATCTTCGTCTTTTGCTTTGTTCTTTGCTTTACGGACAATCCCTAAAGCGTCAAAAAATAATGCTGGTACTTTGTCAATCTGGTAAGGTAGGGTAAGACCCATTTCTCCATCAAACATGGAGATAGTCTCTAACCAGTACATAGCCTCAGGAGTAATTAGCTTATGTGGGCATATCGTAGTACGCCTAGCCACAAACAGCATGAACTCGTCAGGCCTACCATCATAATGCTCGCCAATAACCTTCTTGGCCTTAGCCATGCTATCAGCTTCAAACTTCTCGTGTAGAACCCTTAGCTCTCCGAGTGTATGGCAAAAAGGGGACTTCTTGTCCCCCTTAAGCCTCACACCAGAGGATAGGGTTGCCCCTTCTTTACATCTGCCGCAAACACCTTCATTGAACTTCTTGAAGGCGGGGTCTTTACCAGAATCTACTTTGGCAAAGAAGTAAGCGGCATCATTTAGTTTTTTGCTTCGTCACCAGTAAGAGCAGAAAGCTCTTGGACATAGCGGACAACTTCAAGAATCTCGGTGTCAATACCCTCAGTATTAAACAACTCATTCTTAAGGTCACCCTTAACCACATCAAGGGCCTTGTCCTCATAAAGGACGTTGTGGACTTCAATAACGCAGTTATCCCAAATGTACTTAAGGATAGTACCTACGTTAGTAGCCACGCCGCTATTCTCGCCCTCTACATCGCGAGTCTCGTACTCGGTAAGTGACCGGATATTAAACCGATCTTCGCGAGTGAGCTTACGAACCTTAAACACCATAGGACGATCTTTAATCTCCTTAGCTGTCAGGGACAGATCGGAGTTATCAAGGTGCGACTTAGGGATAAATTCAACAAGGGCAGAGCTAACGGTTTTAAGAGAAATACGAGACATGAGAATCCTAGGTTTGTGTTAAATTAAATAAGTGTCGTTAAACACCATTTGAGATTTAAGAAGGACGTCGCTTGTGTACGTCATGACCGTCTTATCAATCTCAAACCAAAGGGGAGTCACCCCACCTGAACTAGCTGAAGAAATAGCCATCATTGAAACTTCAACTTCTTGGGCAACTGGGCTAGAGATTGGTACAATGGGTAAATCAGCAGACGACCCAAAGTCCACGGAAGTACGAAACCCAATGCCTCCATCGGAGCCGCCAAGGAATTGTACAATCACCTTAATCTTGAGGCGTTTAGGCCCTGCTGTGTCTGCGACAGTAGTAACTGCCTCACTATAAAGCTCAATGCCGCCTAAACGAACTGTAAGATCAAAATCACCGGAGTACGACCACTCAACTAGTCGCTCAATGTCAAACTCCCATTGTGCGCCTTTGTGTGTTTCGGCATCACTATCAAACCCTAAGAACTCTGCCGTTGTGATAAACGGGGTTCCATAAGCTTGAACAAGTGCAAAACCCACATCGGTTTGATTAAGTCCGGCAGAGTCAGTTACAATAAACCCTCGCATAATGTCAGCGTCAGTTGGGTCGTATAAAGCAAAAACTCCGGGAGTATTAACCACTACAACAGTTTTAGCTATAGAGTCAACCTCAACTTTAACATCTGCCCCTTCTGCGGAGACTGTAACAAGGTAATCCATCGTAGAAGGGTCATTAACCGCTACTGACGTAGTTAGGTACATAGCCTTAATGTGAAGACTAGAGAAGATGCCCGCGCTACGCACCTCATAAAAGAGTTGCGGCGAAGCAACGCCAACAAGAGAGGGAGGGTCAATGGTATAGCTGTAAGGGGCTACCACAACACCACCTCTAACAACGCCCCCGTTTAGCCCATCAGCCCCCGGGACTCCCTGTGGCCCTTGTGGGCCAGTAGCAATGCTTGAGACAGCGGCTTCTAAGGAAGCTACATCGTTCTCAACTGCGTCAACACGCCCTGTTAAGGTATCAACGCTAACCCCAAGACCGTCTACTTCGGTTGAAAGGGTGTCAATCTGATCTTGATACTCTTTCTCCTCACGGATAGTCCCATCATCGTTACAAAGCCACTTACCGGACTCCCTAGAGTAAACACGACTGCCGAACTTACCCGATAGAGCGGATAGGGCCTCAGCGTCGGTGTTAAAGCGTTCATTGTCAATTCGAGCATCAAGGTTAGCCATTAGGTAGTTACCGTTATTGTGTCTGTGTGATCTGTTCTGTCTGTAATCGTAGTTCCATGAGTTGTACGGTCAGAGATAACAGTTATTCCCAACATGGGGTAAAATGCGTAACTAGTGTCCACAGTCATTTGCAGAGGAGGAACCCCCGCACTATGAATGGCCTCAAACGGAATCTCCCCAGTAGCCGCAAGTGTAGAGTTGGCATTAAAGTCAAAAGGTTGCTTTACGCAAGCGGGCATCGAAAACATTACCCTGTCAGAAGCTGTGTGATAGGCTGTTCCCACAATGGAGAATGTGCCCATAGTTAACATACTGCCAACTAAAGTAGAAGCATCGCTAGGGAGGTCAAAAGAGAACTTACCCTTAACTGTGTAGTTACCTTGAAGGTACTGGTTAGGGTTACGCTTACCCACCGTCTTAATAGTCTGCATACCTTGATCTGAGGCAAACGTAAGCTTGTCCAGAGGGAATGTAGTACCGTTAAACAATAGGGCAACATCGCTGAAATTAAAGGCCTCTGTAGTGGCGTATGTCCCTGCTACAGTACCGGGGGGTACGTCCATGAAGTTCTCAACCACTAGGTTATCCCTAAGGCTGATTGTATTCTCACAGATAGTGAAGTCTTTAAATAGGAAGTTAGCCGTTACACTAGAAGTTTCGGAAGCTTGAAAGTTAAACTCAAGCTTGTCAACAACTCCATAGTAAAATGAAAACGGAACTCCGCTAGTTAGCTTTTTAGTTGCCCTGACAAAGTAAGTACGCTGAGGCTCTACCCCATATGTACCTAACGAATAATCGCCTGTGGTTTGGTTACGGGAAGGAGCTACAAGGGGGTAAAAGGTATAACGGTATGGGCCTGACCCATCCGTTGTCCCGCTTTGAAAGTGGGCAAACAAGGGTTTAAGCACATCAGAACTACGGAAGGTATAGGTGATAGCACCAGAAGGCTTCTCCCCTTTGTTGCGGAAGTCGCCTAATCGTGTCTCACGGTTTAACCTTGCCGAAGCCCCGTTCTTACCAATGTCCCGGTTAACCCCCAAGGACTCCCCATCAACAAAGAGGGGTTGGGGGTCGTTGTATTCCTCGCTAGTAATAACTAGGAATCCGGGGTATGCCATGTTAGGTTCTAACCCAAGGGACAGAGCCGTAAGTGTTCGTATGCACAACCACCGTCAGAGGAGCAGTAAGACCGTCCTCAGACTCGTAAGCCATGAAGGGCAACGAAGTGGTCACAGTCTCGTCACCGGGCTTCAAGGGGGTGTCAAAGTCCTTAAGGCGGCAATTAGGCGCACTAAACGTCATGAAGTCCGTAGTACCGTTAGAAAGCGTACCAATGACCGAGAACGAAGAACCACCAATTAGAGTGCCGAAGTACTTAAGTCCGTCATAGGGGAAGTCGAGTTCGCCTGAACCTTCCACAAGGGAACGCCCATAACGATAGTCAATGGGGTTAAGTGCCCCAAGTACAACTCGCTCCTCAAGCCCGTTCATAGAGGTAAGCTCGAAGTTGTTAAACGGAAGCGTACCCCCGCCCCAAGCAATGCTTACTGACCAAGAGTTAAATACAGACTTAGTGCTATAAGAACCAAGTACAGAGTTAGGGTTAGAGGCAGAACTGATCGCAGTACCAAGATCAGCAGTACCCGCCTTAAGCGAAGCAGTAATCTTGGCATCGTCGTCAGCATCACACCGGATAACCAACTGATCGACAAGGCAAGACTTATACCATTGGGCATTAGTGCCACCATTCTCAGTTGTATCAAAAAACTTCTTTACAGCCCCAATAGTAAACACGTTACCAGCAGAGGCAGTATAACCACCAGTACCGAAAGCTGAGCCACCAAAAGAAGGGACTGCCTTTTCATGCACAAAAGTAAACCGTGAAGTGCTACCAAAAGAGCCTGTTCCTGTAAAGTAAGTACCTACAAACTTCTGAAAGTGTGATTGTAGAAGGAACGGAAGATCATCGGACCGGAACTGGAACTCAAGATCACCGCCGGGGACGATCTTACCGATAGTCCGGGTAGAGGCCTTAACGCCTCGCCCAAACGTAATCTTATTGGTACGTTCCTTAATATCTACGTTGGGACGTAGGGACTCGGAGTCAGCAAACAGGAAGTTACCCCGTGCTGTACTACCGTCCTTTAACCATCCACCAGTTTCAGGGGCAAGTAGAATCCACCCTTCAAAGCCTTTGCTCACAATATGTCCTTTTAGTTGTTGAGCACCAGACTGTCAATTACGACAGTAAGGATGCCCCTGAGGATGATTGATTCCCCGTTTTGTTCCATTGAACCGTTAGCCGTCCAAATACTGTCACGGAAAAGACCTCCTGCTGTTTTGTTAGCATACAGGTTTCGCATAGTCTCCTCCCAATAACTAATACCAAATTCTTCTGCAAAAGCTTGACGCATTTTGTAAGACTTGTTAAACACTAGGTCTAGGTTAATTCGATAAGTCTCTGTTAAGATAGGGCCGATCTTTTCACGGCGAGTGGTAATCCAATCAGCCTCTCCGAAGTAAACATTAAGCCCATAGTCTTTAATCTGAGGGACGGGTTCTTTTGGCCTAGTCACATAAACCTTACCGTCAAGTAGGTCATTTTCCGTAGCTACATACTCGATGTAGTTAAGGAGAGCGTCTAGGCCTAATCTGATCTGTACTTGATTAGTTGGTGTCGTCATAAACCACCTTTGATGTATCTACATCAACTGTTCCTGTAACGCTACCCCCGTTAACTGCCACAATGCTTAATGGGTTGCTTGCGGGAAGTGCCTGAAACCCAACATCGAAGTTTAACCCACTTCCAACATTTGTTGGAGTTAAGGCCTCCACATCTAGCGTAAGAACGGCAGGTACGGTAACCTCAAGAGGTGTATCTGTCCAAGCAAACGTAGTAGAGGCTATTCCTCCAGTATTACTAGTTCTATTTGCATCAGAAGTGTACATAGTGATGTTTAGGCCGTACTCACCAAAGCGCATAGCACCCGCATCACCAAGAAGAATCGCCCTAGAGGTATTACTAGGGTCAGATAAACCAAAGCGTAAAGCGGCAGTTCCATAAGAAGGGCCGCTTGACCAAGTAATGCCACCATCTGCCGACATTAAAGAGGTATTTGTTCCTGATGGGGAGACTGCGTAAATGACCCCATTGGCGAGGAAGATACGAAGCGATTGCCCCGTAAGGCCTGAACTTCTAGAAGTCCATGTGCCGCTATTTGCCCCGGCGTTAGTAAGGATGCGACCGTTTGACCCCGCGACTACTACGCGAGTCCCCGTCCAAATGATCGACGAAAGGGGGTCTGTACCAGTAGGTTGATTGGTCGTCCAACTAACTCCGTTTGCGCTACTGTTGATGTTCATCGGCCCACCGCCGAACTCAGAGCAAGCAACAAAGAACGCCGCGCCAGTCCAACAGATCGAGTTCCATGCCAAAGCAGGGTAGATGCCTGTTACAGCCGTCCACGAAGTTGCGTTTGCGCTACGGGTGGTAGTACCACCTGCCCCTACAACAACAATTAGGTTTGTCCCGTTGTCTGCAATGCTATTTAAGTTATTGGTAGTCCCGCTTGTGCGTGCTGTCCAGTTGACTCCATTGGGCGATGTAATAATCGTTCCGGTGTTTCCTACCGCTACAAACAGAGATAGCCACGACACCCAAATCACAAAGTTAAACATCACACTCGGAACACCATCAGTCTGCGTTGTCCATGACCCCGGCTCACCCGTGAGTGAAGTGCGCACAAGTCCAGAAGCCCCGACCACCACATATAGCGGATTGCCAGATACCGTACCGACTGCCACACACCGCAAGTCCGTAGAAGTGCCGGATGCCTGTGTGTCGTAACGCAGTATTCCGCTTACAGGGACAAACTTGCCTTTGCTATAAGTATCATCAGTAACAACAGGGTTCTCCGCAAAACTAGCTCCCGGGCCACTTACTCCAATACCCCAAAAGCTAGGGCTGTCAGTCTCAGCAATAAGGGTTTCTTTAGTTGTGTCTGAGTACAACTTAAACCCGTTAGCTCCTTCTTTGTACAGATTCCAATAAAGGGTATCTCCCGGACGAACACCATTAAGCGTAAGATTGCTTAGTGCTCCTTGCGAGTCGCCCTTTAGACTTGTGATGTTTACAATTCCAAAAGACACTAGTTACCTATTACCCTTTCTAACTCTGCCACAATGGTGTCAAAGATTATGTCTATACGCTTATCTGTAACCTGTAAGGGGTCACGGACTGGCTTAGGTGTATCTCCAGCATAAGGAGAACCTGAATGAGAACTGCGAGCGTTAGATGAAAGTTTCATCTGACCTAAATCGCTTCTTGCTGTAATCTCAAACTCATTTGAGTTAAGCTTTATAGCGTCAATATCGTTAACTAAGGCCCCGGTTGCTACCAAGGGAGTGTTACCGTACAGGCTACGCTTAGCAGGGTTGTGTACGCGATGTACAGGCCCTTCTAGCGTACTTAAGGCGAGGGGAGCCATAGGACTATTACCGTCCTCTGACCCCGCTCTAATGTCGTCTTTGACGGCCTCAGCGAGCTTCTTTGCGCCACGCTCTACAGTAGCCTCATAGCCACGGCGAGCGAAGTTCTCAAGGTCAGCTACAATGCGCTTAACCTCGTCTGTACCGCTTACCGTGACTTTAATCATTCGTACCCTAGGATTACTTCCACTTTGTCAGCCTGAGTGCCTTTACCCAAAGGGTAGCCCTCAATAACCAAATACTTAACTCGTTGCCCGGGGTTTAGCACTTTAAACTTAGGGTTGTCTTGGTTAACGTCAGAGATGTGGCTGTAATGCACATAGCATCGCAACCCATCATCCCCAATGATATAACCAAAGCTTTGCCCCGAAGTGGCAAACCAGTCAACGTAACCATACTTTAATTCATTCATTGTGTTCCTTAGTAACTGCGAGCGGTATTCTTACCGCCATTAGTTTGAGCTTTAGGAAAGCTCTTAAATTGCCATGTGTCGCCCACATCAAAGATGTTGGTAGTAGCTTCGCTATCCCCTCGATGAAACCGGACATAAACTCCGTAATCGAGATGTTCCCACTCTGTGGAACTTGTCTTAGTGCCGCTTGAGGTAAGCCCACCGTCCTTAGACCAGCTATACTCGCACTCATTAAGACCGCCAGTCGTCCCTGTTCCAATAACTTGAATCTTCCACAGACGCTCGTAGGTAGAGTCCGAGAACCCGTTACCTACGCCACCGCGCCAGTTAGACTCTACCGTACCTACGGAGGTTCCTACGGCCCTAGAAGTGACACCAACGCCACCTTCCCCTGCCCCGTACTCACGGGAGAAGGAGTAAGCTTTGTTCTCAACAGCTTTGTAGATTTTCTCAGCGGCATCCTTAAATGCAAAGAACCAAGGCCGTTCACGCCCATCCCGCACGAACGAACTCTGTCGCTTTTGCACCAACCTAAAGATAGCCTCATAAGCATTAAGATCACGAAGCGGTTGATCGAAATAACCATCGGTGTTAGGAGTAAATGGGGTTTTATGCCCAAGAGACTCAAGCCGTTTGTTAACTTCTTGGTAAGCATCAAGGACTGAATAGTCCTCTTTACCGTCAAAGTAATCTTCCACATTCTCATAGAACGTAGGAAGCTCACTTGCCACAATGTAAGTTCTTACAATCTCAGTACCAACCATACGGTACTGGTCAGTTACATCTACCGTAGTAGTTCCGCCAGTTCCGCTAAAAACCCAACGCTCAAACAATAGCCCCTTCCCCCAACCAGCCGTATCAGCCGAGAAGGAGAAGGTTCCGTTTGAGGCACTTACGTTAGTTGCAACCTTGTTAAGGCCGTTACCATCATAAACATAAAGGCTACCGGAAGTGTAGGCGAACGCTGTCCCATCCACAGTAGTTCCATGCGAGAATGTAACGGTATCACCCAAAAACCGATAGTCCATTTTAGCCTTTCAGAGCTTCTTTGATTTCTTTCATTGTAACTACCATAGAATCCACTTTACCTTCCAAACGGATAAATTCCTCTCGTTGGATTTCAAGGCGACCTACCCTAGCTTTAAGCTCCACCATTTCTTGCTGTTTAACAAGATTGTCATCACGTTTTGTGAAGAAGTTTAGTCCGGCGAGGGCTACGGCAAAAGCCGAAATCAAAATAGGTAAAACCTCCATTAAAACTTCTCCGCTTCTAGGTCTTTGTACAACTCTGTGTTTATCCACTTATCTCTAAATGCAAGCATATCTAAAACAAAACGCTTGTGCATCTTCTCGGACATAGTACGAGAAACGCCCCAATCATGGTGACAGGTAGCTTCGGCAATATACCAAGCTTGCCAACCAAAGGCTCTTATACGATAACTAATGTCAGCGTCAGAAGCAAACATAACCATGTTAGGGTCAAGGAGGCCAACTTCAATGAGTGCCTCTCTGCGGATAACCATAACGGCTCCGTTTACCCAAGGTACTTGTTTGCTTACCGAGCAGTCACCACGGCTCTCAAGACCTGTCTCATGGATTCCGGCAGGGAAGCAAGCTCCCGTACCACCATGAATGATCTGATCTGGTTCCTCGGTACTAAACTGTTTGATTCCGGCGATACCACACTTAGGGTTAAGCTCCATGAACATGACGATGTTATCTATTGCCGAAGCATCCAAATAACAGTCTTGGTTCAGAACAATAATAAACTCTTTATTGGTGGTGAGCGCGGTTTTAAGCAAGGTGTTTACATTAGGCGTAAACCCCGCCCCCGCCTCGTCCTCACGAACAATCTTACTTTGTCCCTGCGGTAGAGCGGCTAGGCACTTATCCAGTTTTTCCCCTCCCTTAAAGGAAGGAACCACAACAATGGCTTTAGCCGACAGCTTAGACATTAAATACCTCTTTAATCTTGTTCAATACTTGTTCAGCAGAAACTGTAGAAAGTGCTTTGCTCTGCATTTGCTCAAAGGAGGCCCTTTTAGCCATTAGAGCGCGTAGCTCAAGCTCTGCCCCTTGTTCGCTAGTCCCAAGGGCCTCAGCCGCCTCTTTGGGGCCTTTACCGGCCTCGTAGAGTTCCACTACCTTACGTTCACGCTCAGTAAGAGCATCCTCGCCCTCTTTAACCCGCAACGGGTCACCAAGGCCAAGGTTAAAGGTGTAAAACTCCGGGTTAGTTGCTCCGGGGTCGATCGGGGTCTGATACTTATAGTAAGCCGCACGAGTCCAAGCAGGGACTGTGCTATACATTGCAATGTGGGGTTTTTCAAGACCCTCTGCAATGTGCGTAAACCCGGTGTCTACCCCAACATAAAAGTCAGAAGCAGAGATAAGAAGCATGGTAAAGCGGAGAGGACTGCCTGAGACAGTAACTTTCTTCTTACCTTTAGCATCAATCTGCAACCAGACATTGTTAGAAGCATCCCAATAGTACACCACAGCTTTAGGGTCTGCGGCTACAAGGAGGTCTGCCAACTTATCACCGTTGTACCAAGAGCGACTAAGGGAGCTTGCAGTAGTCTGTAAGACATACACCTTATCGTAACCCTTACGGAACTTCTCTGCCTGTTTGCGCTCAATGTCAGAGACAACGAACGTGGGACGTTTTTCATCGTCAGGTACGCTCTTGGGGTCAATGTTAGCCCAAGAGAGGTGCAGATCAACCCAGTTAGTCCAGTTGGAGTTACGGGTATTCTGCCACTCGTTACCAAGCCCTTGCGCAGATACTGGAGAAGTGCTATTATTCTCGATGATGTTCATGTAATCAAGAACAAGATCAAAGTCGCCAAAGATGGAGTTAATGCTAATCCACCCAAAGTCCGTTTTGATACAACGAGAGTTCCAAGGCCCGATCTGCCGGTATTCAAGAACACGGTCAAACGCAGGGTTGTCGGTAAACAGATCAGAGATATTCATGTTCGGGCCGTCAGCACGAACAGCGAAAGTTACCTCATAGCCACGCTTCTTAAGTTGCGTAGCCACGATCTGCATGGGGGCCATATCCCCGATTCCGCCGTAGCGGGTAAGTAGAACCTTTTTCATGTAATCCTTATTTAATTCGAGTGTGCCAAACGTCGCAACCTGCGACAACAAAAACGTGGTCAAGGGTCGCTTCGATAGCGGGGCGAACGCCACCGTTATGATAATCGTGCCCTGCTAAGATACCGCCTTTACGAAGCTTGGGCTTCCAAGCCTCAATGTCCCGCTTTACAGACTTAAAGTCGTGAGAAGCGTCAAGGAACACAAAGTCCACAGTACCGTCTTTAAAGAAGTCTGCTGACTTGTCGGAAGCGTTAATCAAGTCAAAGACATGACCACGAACTTGCGCTTTAGCCAGATTGTAGTTGTAGATGTTATACAGATATGGGATTTGATCGGAGAACTCTACCCAAAGCTCGTTGTCTTTAGGAAGCTTATCCCACCAGTCTGCCGCATACAACTCAAAGTAGTCGCCCTTATCAAGCAGGGCCTTAGCCAAGGAAATAACCGAGTGGCCCTTCCAAGAGCCCACCTCAACAAAGACAGAGAAGTTGTTGTTCTCTACAACGTCCTTATAGAACGCTTCAAAGTTAAACCATCCGTCAGACTTAGCAAAGTGCTTAACCTTAAGGATTTCCTCGTTGGTGAGGTTATCGAACAGATTAAACATTCTTGGCCTCGCTAATCACCTTGGTTACAGCCGAAATGAACTTGTTTTGCATCTCAACCACATCAGGTGAGGCAAAAGGCTCTCTAGCCTTGTTTGAGTCGATCATACCCTGCAAAGACCGGATGTGGTCAATGGGGGCTTGTACATAAGCAACCTTTACTCCATCAGCGGGAGCAGGGAAGCTGTGCATTTCTTTAGGCCAACGAACTGCCCCTCTTTTCCAAAGGCGACATTGAATGTCGTCACCAAGCACTTCTTTAATGTCTACACCGTCAATGAAGTTACGGCGAACAAACCAGAAAGCGTCAAGTGGGGTAGCTAACAAGTCAGGTAGAGCCGTAATAAGCTCATCTGACAAAAATTCATCATCGTCCAAGTACAGGACGTAAGGTTGTGAGGCCAACATAGCGGCATACTGCCGATCAGCATCACAATAGCCCTTCTTAGTTCGGTCAACCACAATGTCGGCCAGCTTATCAGCAATGGCGCGGGTGTTGTCCGTAGAACCTTGATTGATTACAACAATCTCGGAAACAAGGGGCTTGTGAAACTCAAGAAACTTCTCTAATCGGGATTCACCGTTGTGGCAGATAGTGATTAGAGTAATAGGGTAATTCATCGTAGTCCTTTTTTAGGTTTTGGCCTTTAACGCCTTATCAGTAAGATAAGCACCAGTCCAGATAGTCATTACAGAACAAAGAATCTCGGCAATAGGCTTAGAAATCCAACCTTGAACAACGGCTGTACCAAGCACAGCCCAAACGGTCTGCCCAATTTTGCCTGAGTGCTTAGTAAAGAACGTATGTAAGTGTTTTAGCATTTGTCCTTTCAAAAAAGGGGGAGAGTTTCCCCTCCCCCCTCTTTAAGTTACACCGACTCGACAGTACCCGAGGTGATGTGTCCCGTGACACTACCAACACCGTAAATACGAGCATGGCAAGAACCCACACCGTGGTCAATGCCCATTTCGGTGTAGATGCCCACACCATCACCCGCAATACCCGGAGGCAACACAGGCGATTCATAGATCAACTGACCGCCCTTGGCGACGTGACCCACAGCACGCATTTGGCTCATGTTAAGGACATAAACCGTGTGCTGAGGAATCGTGTGAGTCAACAGAATGTCAACTTCACCGAAGTCCGTCATAATGGTCTGGATGTTACGTCCAGCCATAGTACGGCTTGCGTCGTTCTGACCAACTTGGAAGGAGCTACCATAGATAGACCCGATAGCACGCTTACCGATAGAGTTGGTAAGAATGGTAAGACGGTCGGAACCGTTAACCTTTCTATCCCAAAGCGTCTGCAAGACGTTTTCGAGAACCGTCTGAGTGAGTGTACCAAGAGAACCAACAGCCGAACCACCAGCCACAGCACCTGCGGCGGCCTGATTCAGGATGCCCGGAGCATAGCGATAGCCACGTTGCGACCAAGTGCCCGTACCCGCACCGTTGGAGAAGTACTTACCCTCACGGGCTACCTTCTCAAACTGCGTCTTGATGCGAAGCAAGGCATCGCCAATGGCGCGGTCGAGCGGGTTCTGCTCAAACGAGGGATTCTCAGGCCCCTTAAAGCCAAGGACTCGGCCCAAGGACTGGTCATTCTGACGCGCCCAAGAAACCATAGCACCTTCATACCACACGTTCATCACGTTAGAACCCGTGGTGAAACCAGTCGAGCCATAGTTAACAGTACCGAGATCGGTCTGCAACGTCAGGGTCGGGTCTGACATATCCGGGTTGGTGTGATAAGTGTAAGTGTACTCCTTTTGAGGAAGGAGGTCGATACCACGCGCCATAAGCATCGTAATAATGGGAAGTTCAACAGGGTTGAGTTCCGTAAAGATACCCGGATAGGCATTAAAATCCGGGTAAAGAACTGTACCTGCACCAATAGTAGGCATTTATTATCCTTTGTTTTGCATAGCACGAGCCGCCGCGATTGCGGCATAAGGCCCTTGCTCTTTCAGAATCGTAGCAATGTCTAAGTTATGGTCACCGGAAGGGGTCTTATGTTCGCCCTGACTGCCGGGGAGTTTCGCTCCGGGGAAGCCGAACTTAACCTTAAGTTGTTCCTGCTTAACATAACCTTCTTTTAATGCCAGTTTGACTTTTTCTGAAAGTACGGTTGTGTCAGTAACATCAACAATACCATCCAGAAGTTTGTCCGTGTCAATGAAGTCTGCGTGAATTGTCGCGGCCTTACCGGACTCATCCTTAAACTCTTTAAGCTCTTTCTCCAAGATAGAGCCAATGGCCTTTTCCGCCTTAAAGCGGGCAACCTGCTTTTTAGCCTCACTCGCCTCATTCTCACGCGACTTAGCTAAACCCTTAAGAAAGGTGTTTTCCTCCTCCAGAGTCTTTTGCACCCCAAGCTTCTCAAGCATACCGGGAATGTCCTCAGCGGACACACCGGACTTAGCGAGAAGTTCCTGAGCCTTGGCATAACCAAGAGAAGCGGTTTTGAGAGCGTTAATCTCACCATCTTTGGCTTGAAGCTTAGACCCAAACTCCCCTCGCTCCTTAACTACCGTCTTAACAGCAGTAACGAGTTCAGTTTTAAAGTTAGTGTCAAGTCCTTCAATACCATCAAGTTGTGCTAAAAGCACGTTCACATCAGCGACCATTTTATACCTTTCAGAAATACCTTAGTTTAAGTTTTCGGTTGCTCTTTGGATTTAACCGTGGGAGTCCGTAATGCCGGTTTAGCGGGAGTGTCTCCACCCTCCGCTTGTTTTGATTCAAAGAGGCGAGCAGAATCAATTACCTCAATAGAGTCCTTGATGATCTGTGCTCTCTTTTCTTCAACTTCTGCATCGGTAAGATTACCGTACTCCTCAAGAATGAGGTCATTCAGGGGTTTAAGGTGTCCTGCGAACTGCGTATTCTGAATGTTAACTCGATCAGCCTCGGCTCCGGGTACGAAGTCCTTGGGGAAGCGAATAAACACTTTAAAGTCAGGATAACGAATGTCAGGAGCTTCATTGTGCATATAGCTGTCATAGCCAACCATTGCCCGGTAAAACTCTTTTTCATTCCTGTCCCAAACAATCTGCTTGGCCTCGGTCTTGTGAATAGCCACACTATGTGCAGTAATCAAAGCCGCGCCTGAGCGGAGTTGTCCGATAGCCTTAAGGTCGCCAGTTGAGATTGCCGCCGTATTCGACAGAATCATAATGGCGCGTTCTAAGTTATCTACATAAATCTGTTGGTGGTCTTGTTTGCTGTCCCATGTGAGATATTCAAACTTATCTCCAACTTTCTGATTGTCAGCAAAGTCGGGCGCGACCTCCCAAGTGGCGTTAGGACTATTCTCAACATTACTAAGGTCAACCGAAGTAACAAGTTGAGGCCAGCCCAAACGTTGAAAGACATGACGCTTATCAGTAAGGGCTTCATCCAACGAGATGTTGAGGTCACCGATAGCACTAAGATCGCTTTTCTTGTTATCGCTATTAACGAACAAGACAAACTCTCTAGCAAGGGTGACAGGGTTTTCTTCGTAAAGCGGTATTAGCGGAGTAGCTAACTGGCGGAAGAATGGCACAGAGGCCAAGTTCAAGCGCAGGGCATTACCGAAATTGTAAGACCACTTTTCCGAGGATTTCCATGTCCACCGACTATCATCGACGATCAATTCCATCACGGAAGATTCTTGCCCGGTAGTAAAGTCAACTGCCGAGTAAAACGAGACAACAGCTTCTAGCTTACCGTACAAGTTCACCTTAGCGAAGTTGTACCGAGGGTCTAGAAGAACTGGATGTGGGTAGGTATTCTTATCTGAAACCTCTGTAACTTGAAGTTTGGTATCTGAGTCAACTGCAATAAAGCGAACAAGCTGTTCGCCAAAGATTGAGGTCTTTGTTGCGGCATCAAGGAAAAAGCTATCAATTTTAGCCTTGTCGTAGGCCAATTCGATAAGCTTTTCGTTGGTTTCAGCGTTCTTCTTAGAGAAGTTTCTTACAACTTTCGAGGCCTTACCGTAAAGATACTTAGAGCTTAAGTCAACGGTAAAGGCGCAAAGGTTATTGATAACCGAGTTGTCGCGCCGATACTTATAGGACTTATCGGACTCTTTCTCTCTCTGCCGGAAGTGCTTTGCGTGCTCTCCGTTATATAACTCCCAGTTATACTGATAGTCCTCGCCCCTAAGAGTACGAGCGGCTAACTCCTCTCGCACCACAGTCTCAGCCACCATTAGAGCGGCTTTGTTGGGCATCCCCTTAAGTTTAAAGTTGTCTAAAAGCATTACCTACCATTGTATGTTACTGAGTGTAGCTACCGAAGAACGGCGCATATGGAAAGCCAAATTCAAGTACACAAGGGCAAAGAAGTAGTGATCTGCTCGACCACCATTCCCATACAAGGCCCTTACGTCACCACGATCTTTGTCCGTCTTTTCTTGTCTGACGGGGGCGCAAAGTTGGTTAATGAAAAGGTTATCCCCGCGCACACAGGAAGGAAAGATAAATCTTTTCTTATCTGTAATGTCGTTGATAAGCATATCACAGCATTGGGTCTTATCTGTCTTAATCACGCGGATAGGGGTATTTGTTGACTCCTTATCAGCGGCAAAGACTTTAAACCAATCTTCTTGTGGCTGAGTGTTAAACTCACAAGCCAAGAAGCCTCTACGTCCTCCAATGAACTTTTTAACCTCATGCTCATATGGGCGAAGGTCAATTACACATTGCGTGACGTTATAACGATTGGCAATCTCGTTCAAGTTACCGAAAGGGTCAGCCCCGTAAGCGATAATTGAAATCTTACCAAATTCACTTTGAGTACCGATAACCCAATGGCATCGTTGCCCAACGTCAATGCCCATCCATGTGGGGTCTTTAGAACCTGTAGGCATCTGCTCTGGCCCTGTTGCACATTCAAGAATGGCAGACCGTTGCAACCTAGCGTTCTTAGGAGCGTAAGCTATGCCAAGGGTGGAGTTGTAAAACTCCTGAAGGTTGAGAGCAAGCTCATATTCTTCAAGTAGCTTGGATAGCTTGTGCCTAGACGTAAAGAGTCGCGAAATCGCATAACCGTATTTTTGGTTATCTTTCTTTTCGTCTAGAATCCATCGTCCCGGTTTACCGTTTGTAAGCGTTAAATCGTGACAGTTAGGGCAGATAAAGCCAACATTGCCGGACAAAGGGGCACGGACAACTGTGTTCTCAATACCTGTTTGCTTTACTTCCCGTAAAGGGGAAAACTCCACTCCACACACATCACAGGCAACATACCAGTTGTGTTGGTTGGACATTGCAAAAGCGGCATCAATGCCAATCTCAGGCATTGTGGGAGTTGAACCACCAAACAAAAACCCGTAATCGGATTGACCAAAACGAGCTTCTAGGGTAGGAACAACTGAGATAGGATTTTCAAACTCATCAAATTCGTCAATTACTGCCATATCAAGGGCAATGGAGATAAGCTCGCGACGAGTTTGACCAGAACGGAAGTAAATGGGCTTCTTATTGATTGCAATGTATCGAAGGTTTTGCTGTCCAAGCTTACCCTTCAACCAGTTACTTTTTTCAGATTCATAATCAAACATCGGAAGAAATCGAGCTTTGATATGATCTTGCAACTGCTCACGAGCAGGGAAAAAGTAACCGCAACCCTTCCACTTTGGGAGGTTACGGCAATTCATCCAAAACGGTAAAGCAAGCATTAGCTCACTTACACCTACCTGAGAAGGTTTAATGACGAACACCTCGTCAAAGGGTTTCCATTTATGCTTCGTAATCTCCTCAAGGTACTCAAAGCCCTTGAAGGTGTAGTTATCGCCTGTGGGGAGCAAGTATCTGCCCAAAAGCCACGAATGGAAGTCCGCCCGGTAAATATCTTCTTTGGTAATCGCCATGCTTCGTTCTAATGCCCTTCTCAGCCCTTTCTAGGGACTTTCTAGGGTAGGGCAGTACAATGTACTCACCCGAAGCTAAAGTGTCTCAGAAGGGCCTTAAAACGCGTCTACGCGTCTTTTAGTTTTTCTCTCATTTCATCGGTAACTTCAAAGGACATTGGGTCTTGAATTTCGTCCCCTTCTTCCTCTGCATCGGCCATGCGTTCATCGAATCGCTTGTTAACCAGTTCCTTGATCTGATTGTCTTTTATCTTGATCTTACCACTCATGATAAACAACTGTTCTGTCTGATTGGTAAAATCGCTACTTAGCTGATGTACGGCTGAGATTAAAGCTTTGAAAGCTGAAATCTGTACTTTAGCTTTATCTAGGTCTGTAGCATCATCAATGTCTAGTTTTGCTAAAGCTGCTTTTGCTCGTTTACGAACAGCCGTAGCTAATTGACTTGTTGAAATTGCGCTATTCATCAAAGAGTCTGAAAGGACTTCTTCGCTAACTACGGGTACTTCAATTTCTCCGCTTTCAACAAGAGCTAATTTCTTCTTTTCAATACCATCGCGATTATTTGCTCTCCACTCTTTTTCAGAGGGGATGGTAATGTCAATGTTAAACCGCTCTTTCCATATTTGACAAATCTGTGCCAAAGTAGGAACACCCCTAACCAAGGCCATTGCATGAACCTTGAGTCTCTCCTCTGTCTGAGAAGGAGTAAACTTACCATTACCTCCACGATTAAGCCCTGATGGGCCTGAGTAGTTCTGGAAGTTATTGGATGTAGTAGCAGTCAAGGTAAATACCTATTTGGTTAGTTAGTAGTAAAGTATATTACTTATACTTACTATTGTTAGGTATATACCTATTTGTTAGTATTACCTAATAGTTAGAACTATATCTATAGAGTATATACCCTAGAGATAGTCATTACATTCCTATCTCTAGGATAAATATTTATTAAGAGATTAGAGTTAGAGAAGATTCACTATCGTTCATCTTCTATATATAGAGTATTACCTCTCCCCTTCCCCTACTAATGCGTGAAAAAATGACACTTTTTTTGCCTCAACCTAAAAGAGGGCTATTTTTGAGTAAAAAAGGCCAAAAAAAAATTCAAAAGATATAGAAAAAAGTTCGCACGACTTTTTTTCGTTTTTTGCGTTAGACTAAAATTTAACGAATTTCGCCACAGGGCTTTTTTAAGGTTTCTGGCTCAAACATACAGAAAAAATGCCATTTAAGGGCTTGACAAAAAGACAATTTTGGTGTATATTTGACTCCACACCCCAACTCAGGGGAGGGAGAAAAATGGATTACATTGAAGATAAGACAGATTTTTTTGAAGTGCCTGATCTAATGATTTCATGGAAATGGCTCAAAACTGCCTTTCCTGAAAAGGCACAAGACCTAAAGATAGTAGAAGATCACTATTTGATGGGTTATACTTTGTTAGAACTTGCTGAGATGAATGGATTACGTATTTGGCAAGTTAGAAATGTTATTAAAGATACCCTTGAGTTTGCAAAGACTCAAATGACCACATAGGATAAAATGGATAAAGCATCAAAAATTGCTTCTGATATTACTACGTTTGCTAAGTATTCACGTTATGATGTTTCTAAAGGACGTAGAGAAACATGGGATGAGCTAATTACTCGTTATGAGAATATGCTCCTTAAGAAAACGGAGAATAAACTTGACCCTACTGTGGTTAAAGAAGCTTGTACCTATGTTAGGCAAAAGAAAGTGTTACCCTCTATGCGAGCTTTGCAGTTCGCAGGTTCCCCAATTGAGCGGTGTAACTCTCGTTTATTTAACTGCGCGTTCCATCCGGCAGACACAGAGGCCTTTTTTAAAGAGACTATGTTCCTCTTGCTTGGAGGAACGGGGGTTGGTTACTCCGTACAATCTCACCACGTTTCAAAACTTCCTATCATCCAAGCCCCTAAGAAACCTAAAAGATGGTTGGTGGGCGATTCAATCGAAGGATGGGCTGATGCTGTTGGAGGTTTGATGAAGGCCTACTTCCGGGGCAACAACCTTCCTATGTTCGATTACTCGGACATTCGCCCTAAAGGGGCGCGGTTGATTACGGCAGGTGGCAAAGCACCCGGGCCGGGGCCTTTGCGTGTTTGCCTCGATAAGATTCTTACCATCATGGAAAATAAGCCTGTCGGAAGTAGGCTTGAGACTTGGGAAGTAAGCGATATTGCCTGCTACATCGCTGATGCTGTGTTGAGCGGTGGTATTCGTCGTTCTGCGATGATTGCCCTGTTCGATATTAACGATGAAAAGATGCTTAGTTATAAGTCTGGTAATTGGTGGGAACTTGCCCCCGAACGGGCAAGAGCTAACATTAGCGCAGTAGCGGTTCGTGGAACTACCTCTAAACAAGAGTTTGATAAGCTTTGGACAGCTACCCGTTTGTCAGGAGCAGGGGAACCGGGCATCTTCTGGACTAATGACCGTGAGTGGGGGACTAATCCCTGTGCGGAGATTGCCCTTAAGCCTCGCCAAATGTGTAACCTTACCACAATCAACTACTCTACAGTCATAAACAAAGATGATTTTGTTGAGAGAGTGTGGGCGGCTACTGTACTTGGAACTATTCAAGCCTCTTTTACCGACTTCCATTATCTTAGCCCTGAATGGCAAGAGACTTGTGAGGAAGATGCCCTTCTTGGGGTGTCAATGACGGGCATTGCAGATAACCAAGTAAAAATTGATCTTAAAGACATGGCAGAGTTAGCCAAGATGGTTAATGCTGGCGTGGCAGAGAAGCTTGGTATCAACAAATCTGCCCGTATTACAACCATTAAACCTGAGGGTACAGCTAGTCTTATTTTGGGTACTTCGTCAGGGGTTCATGCTCGTCATGCCGAATACTACATCCGTAGATTCCGGTTTAAGAAGAACGAAGCCATTGCTTGGTATTTGATGGATAAGTTTCCCAAACTGGTTGTTGATGATGTAATGTCGTCAGATACGGTAATCCTTGAGTTGCCTCAAAAGGCTCCTGAGGGTAGCATCCTTCGTGGCGAACCTGCCATTAACCTGCTTGAGCGAGTTAAAGACCTTCACCAGAACTGGATTAAACCGGGGCATAACGAGGGGGCTAATACCCACAACGTAAGCTGTACGGTGAGCATTAAGCCTGATGAATGGGAAACTGTTGGTTTATGGATGTGGATGAACCGAGACACCTATACAGGCCTTAGTGTTCTGCCCTTTAACGACCATACCTATGTTCAAGCTCCTTTTGAGGACTGCACTAAGGAAGAATACGAACGGCGTATGTTGGACGTAGAGGACTTTGACATTTCCCTAGTTACAGAAAACGAAGATGAAACATCATTAGGCGATCAGGTCGCTTGTGCGGGTGGAGCCTGTGAGGTATGAAAGTCTTAGTTGCCTGTGAGTTCTCAGGGGTAGTCAGAAACGCCTTCGCTACTAGAGGGCACGATGCTTGGTCTTGTGACTTACTCCCTACTGAAAGCCCCGGTAACCATATTCAAGGGGACGTATTAGACTACTTAGAGTTGGGATGGGACTTAATGATTGCCCATCCTCCTTGTACCTATCTTTGTTCCTCAGGCCTACATTGGAATAAACGGGTTGAAGGTAGGGCAGAACTTACACATGACGCTATGTTGTTTGTCTTTGCCCTGCTCGATGCCCCTATCCCTAAGCTGGCCCTAGAGAACCCTATAGGTTGTATTTCGACTAACTACCGAAAGCCAGATCAGATCATACAGCCTTGGTGGTTCGGACACCCTGAAAGTAAATCTACTTGCTTGTGGTTGAAGGGGTTACCGCCTTTGGCCCCAACGAAAGTATTACAGAAGCCCGAAAACGGTAGGTGGGCTAATCAAACTCCATCGGGTCAGAATAAGTTAGGGCCTTCAAAAGACAGGTGGAAAGAGCGCAGTATAACATACTCCGGGGTAGCGCAAGCTATGGCCGAGCAATGGGGCTAGAATGAATTACTCAATAAGTACATCAGATAAAGACGAGTTCAGAGTTTTAGTAGCGGCCCCTAGGCTGTTGGAGGCGATGAGTAACTTTGAAGAATACCTCGAAGAACAAATCCGCAAAAACCAAGGTATCGAAGGCTGTTATTGGGCCGAAGTCCACCTTAAAGAGTTCCAAAGAGAAAGGCAAGCCGCCATTTCAGGAAGTTAGCGTTAAGATAGCCTCTAGTGACCTGCTGATAAAGGTTCATTCTCCAGATCAACACCTTTTGAAGTGGGTACAGGATGCTGTCTTTTACGCCCTCAACGATTACACACAAGAGATAAACAGCCGTGTAGAAGGCCCCTTCAATCGAAGGGAGCCTGAACCGGAGGAAGTTGTAGAAACCCGAGTCCTTGGCTTAGATACATCAGAGCTTATCAATGCCAGAGAAGAACAGGAAGATGAAGAATAGCATGGAAATCAAAGTCTTACGTCATTCGTTTAGTGATACCTTTACCTTGGGCGTAATGCTCTTGGACGGGCAGTTCTTTGGTCATACCCTTGAAGATATGGTTAGAGACCCGGGAGTTAAGGTAAAAGACCACACAGCCATTGCCGCCGGAGAATACAAAGTTACAATTGAGCGGTCTACCCGATTCTCAATTAAGGCAGGGCGGGATGTTTTTCTGCCCCGGTTGCACGGAGTCCCTCAGTTTGAGGGGGTTCTTATCCACGGAGGCAACACCCACAAGGACACAGAGGGCTGTATTTTGATTGCCGAGCGTAACCTGACGGCAGAGGACAGGGGTCTTATTCAGGGCAGTTTGAGCGCGAGATTGACCGAACGCCTCCAAAAAGCAGGAAAAGAGCACACGATAAAAATAATTGACTGTAGGGGTTGACAAGCGGGAAGTTTTGTGTTATCTTTCTTAATGTGGGGGAATGGTGTAACGGAAAACACGCCAGTCAAATGGAATATAGGACGTTCGAGCCGTCCACCCTCACACAAAAATAACTTCAAAAAAGGCTTGACAAAATGGAAACTTTGTATTATCTTTTAAGTCGAGCCTACAGTTGGGTTCAAAAACTAAGGATTAAAAAAATGGATGAAGTATCAGGCGTTGATGCAGGTTCCCCGGTTGAAGCGGTTAACCCTACCCCCTCTAAGCGCGGTATGCGTTACTCTACTGGCCTTAAGGCCGAAGTAGCGGCTTTCTTGCTCTCACAGGCTAAAGAAGGCAAAGTGCCCCGTGGTGCGTATAAGGAAGCCCAAGCTAAGTTCGGTGTTCCGTACCTAACTGCCCGAGCCGCCCTTAAGAAGGCTCAGGGCTAAAAATCGGTGACGATGCAACCATATAAGCGCATCCGTGTTAGGGGTTCATGTTAAAAACCCCATAACTTTAAATCACCTTCGTCTAGCGTCGAGGACACTCCGTCGTATGGGGGAGAGACATGGGTTAGAGTCCCATAGGTGGTTGTATCTTTAGCGGAGTAGAGCAGTAGGTAGCTCGTCGGCTTCATACGCCGAAGGTCGTGGGTTCAAGCCCCACCTCCGCAACCACATTAGGTCACTCGTTTATATGTGACGAGAGTGCTGATAGCAAGAGTTAAGTGCTTGCGCCTAACAAACAACCAAAAAAGGACACATGAACAAAGCACTCTATTGGGCAACCAAAAACCTCCCTAACCACGTTAAGCAAGAGATTCAACGGCAAGAACGAGCACGTTGGAAGGGTGTTAAGGCCTATGAGCCTTATCAGTACCCTCTCCAAAAGGTGGGGGAGGAGGAAAAGGGTGTGCCTATTATGCGGCCTGTTCGTACTCCTACCCACCCCGTGGGCACTCGCCTTACCATGAAGTTTGATAAAGGAGACCGGACATATGAAGTTCAACGTGGCCAGTTTCTCAAACGAGTTGTTTAAGTGGGCAGGGCTAGGCTCCTTTGTTGGAGCGGCCCTACTTATCTCTAGCGGAGTACAGTCTTGCCAAGACCTACAGAGGGACATGGCGAAAGAGAAGGTAGTCCAAGCGGCAGTTATTACCTCTAGCTCCAATGATTATAGGGAGCAAAAGGACAGCATTATCTCTCGGTACATCAATAAATCCAAGTAGGAGTCTCATGTTTAAGCCTTTAGCCATTGCTGTCTTTGCAGTTAGCCTTATCGCCTGTAAGCCCTGTCTGCCCATCTTAGGGCCAACCTCCCCAACTACCCCGCCTGTAGTGTCGCCTCCGGTCATTACACCCCCGGTAGTTAACCCGCCTGTGATTACAGATACGGTTATTCCCCCTCCTGTGGTTATCGTGCCTCCTCCGGGAACATCTGGCGGGACAGGCAATCAGGGCGAAGATGAGACCCCGGGGGTTGACCCTTTGTTCTGCCTTGACAATCCCCAAGCTGTGGAGTGTGGCATCTAATGAACTTCCTTAAGAACAAGGAGCTTACCTTTACTTGGGGTAACTTCTGGACAACCTCATGGTTTCCCAATCACCGTAGGTTCGTGTTATTCGATGCCCTCAAACACAACAAGATTCGATATGACGGCACTAGGGAAAGTTGGGTAATTGGACATTGGTTCAATGTCACGGTTCTTAACTTTCACCTAATCATGCAGTTAGACGAACCCATTGAAGATCACGACCCCCGTATTGGGGATAACCCGAAAGCTGGATTACTGTGAAATACGAACCTTGCCCTTTCTGTGAGAAGTTAGACCTAACTAACTCTAAGTTAGGGTATAGGAACTATGCTGTTGTGTGTGCCCATTGTGGGGCTAATGGCCCTGAGGCAGATACGGAAGATCAGGCAGATGCGGCTTGGAACGTAAGAGCAGGTTTAACCCTAACTGATAGGTTGACGTAATGTGGGTATTACTGAAAGCGTATAATCAATACGATCAGTACGGAGGCTACTTTGTAGCTGTGTGGTCTAATAAGCCTACTGAGGAACAGATAACCTCACTTAAGCTTAGTGTGAATGTAGCTCACTTACTAGCGGGTGGCGGAAGGGTTCAATGGGAAGAAGAATGGTATGTCTTGTTAGAGGTAGAAGCAGGAAAGGATTATCACCATGAGCAAACTTATCCACTCGGTTACTAACTGCCCTACTTGCCAATCAGAGGTAAGGGTAGAAGGTAATGGAACCACACATTCCTACAGCCCTATTACAGGTATTCAGAAGGTTACTATTTCAGCTTTAGAGCTTAGAGTTAAACACCTAGAGAGGAAGTTAGCTCAATATGAGAAGCCCTCTATCGAAGTCTCTACTAAAAGAAGCGATTCTGTGGAAAGTGGCCGAGTTGTCACAAAAGTACAAGAACCGGTATCTGTCAGGTATTTGCAGAAGTTATAGGAAGCAAGCCTTACAATGGGCTAGAGCGACCTACTAGACCCTCTACATCCACGATCATCATAGACCCCTCTAGGAAGCCCCTAGTGGGGTTTTTTTGTGTCCTAGGTGTGATGTACTAGGGACTCCTTAAAAGGCTCCAGAGGGGCTGTATGGACGAGGGAGAGGGATTACGTTTAAGGAGGTATTGCTTACGCGAGGACATAGCCTATAGCATAACTGCACAAAAATACCCCTGCCCCCCTGTGCACTGCACTAGGTCAGATATGGCGAAATTAGCGAAATTAAGCAGATATTAGGTATATCTAATGACCTATTAGGTATACTGTATGGGGTAAAGTGGTCAAATTACGCAAATTTAGGCAGGTGTACATATAAGCACTAGTGCACAGTCCTATTACCCTACTAAATAGATAGACTAAGTAGGATTAAGACCACCCAACGACTGTTATACATTAAACGACTGTAACCACAACTATCTACCCCTATACTATCGTTACCACAACTATAACATATGTCTAGCAAGTACCATGCCAACGAATACTCTACTACTTTACTAGGGTATTAAATCCTACTAGTTCAGTAGGTGTATCAATGATATAAATAAGGGGTATAATACCGTACATTATTTTGGAGTTATACCCTTGCAAGTATGCTCTAACCCCCTCCTAGTATTGCTATCTATTGGGGCTATGTGTAGGGTATACCGCTCTATACTGCCTCTCCCCTCACTCCAGGAAATTGATTATGATACTCTCCCTGTTTGTTATTGCTGTCATTGCGTACCTAGCAATGACCACAAAAAACAATCTCCCCTCCTATATCCAAGTATGTAAAAACGGTGCTCTAAGAGATAGACGGTCTAACTTGTTTATTAGCCCTAAGGGGTATATCGCATAACCTAACACCCATACAGAGCATATAGAGCTAATCTCGAAAGGGGTTAGCTCTTTTTATTGATACGCCTCTTAACCCTCCTAGAAAGGCCATAATGGATAATCACTTAACCCGTATCATAGTAACTATGGTACTCTCAATAATGACAGTCTTAATCTTTTGGAACATTTGGGGGGTTAGATGAAACCGCTAATCCCCTGCTTTGCTTTTTCATGTGCCGCGCTACTACCCAAATTACCTATTGAGGGTAACACCCTTATTAGTGTAGTAGCGTTATTAGTTGGTTTCTTTACTCTAACCTTTTTGGAGGGTTAACAATGCGATGGAACTACACGCAGGATACTTTATTAAGACAGGCATTAGCCCCAATTAGTAAGGTACTCGAAACGATTAACGGGGTATCGTGGTTTTATGCTCATTATAAAAATGGAGCATATAAAGATATGCACGGTAACACCTCATTAACCCGAATGACATTTTTGGAGGTGGTAAAGTTTCAATGGCGTAACGCAGGAAGTGAGGACTAATATCATGTACCCTAATTCCCCTTTATTGCATTACATCCTAGCAATAGGGTGTACTCTGTTTGCTCTGTTTGTCTTTTGGCTTTTCTCTCTTTGCCTTTATTCCTTTGGGGGTTAATCGTGTATGAACTACTACCGCTACTACTAATGTTAGCCCCCTTAACTCCTTTGGTGGTTGGGTATATACTCTATAAGGGGTATATCAAGTAATGCCTAATAACTACGCTTTGGCTAACCCTTGGGACAGTTATTCCCGTGAATGTGCTAAATGCCATGACCATTTAAGTATTACAATAAGTGACGGAGGGGCTAACTATACCCTCTCTCACTACTGTGATAAATGTCAAAGAGAGTTAGACCAGGAATTTGATAAACGTAATGAGACTGACCTTAATCAACTAGAATTAGAGTTAGACGATTACCGTTTACCTAAGGTGAATTGTGCACATTGTCACAATGAGTATTTAGAGATAGACCTAACTTTGAGAGGGGTTAATCTCGTTTGTGATGATTGTGAAGAAAGCTATTATAGGTGTGAGGCGTGTAGCACATATACTCATGTAGATGAGTTAGAAAATGTGGATGATACACATTACTGCTCTGATTGTTATCAAGAGAGTTTTTCTAATTGTGACGATTGTGGTAATGCTGTATCTAGCGACGATATAAATATCATTAACGGTAGTGTTATCTGTGAACGGTGTATATCTAGATATCATTATTGTGAAGATTGTGAGAGTTATAACGACACCAGGAATTGCCCTAATTGTTATGAGGAGTTTACACCGGATGATAACCCCGACACATGGCAACTATTTGGAGAGGGGAGTAAATACCCCTTTCATTTAGGACTAGAGTTAGAGTTAACCACAGATGAACCGCAAAAGGTTAACAGCTATTACAGAGATAACTTTGCTGACGGGTTTTTATTTGGCAAAGATGATATTAGTGTGAGGGGTATAGAGATATGCTCTAATCCTGCTACCCTAGAATACTTTAACTCTCTTAATCTTTCCGCCCCTGCTAATTGTGGTTTAACTAACGCGGGGATTCACGTTCACATTAGTAGGGTTTTTTCCGCTCTGACTATTGAGCGGGTTATCTCTTTCTTTTACACTAATAAAGACGATATAGAACGATTAGCGGAGAGAGCAAATTGCAATTATGCAAAATTCTATCCCCTCTCTGACTACAATGCCTATAATCTTGATTTAGCGAAAGATTCAGTAGGGGTTAAATACCTAGCTGTTAACTTAGTGCACTCTGACAGTATCGAGATTAGGATTTTTAAAAGCAGTCTATACGGTGAGACAATAAAGCGACATATACAGTTTGTCGCGGCGTGTTTCCTTGTGGCAAGTATGGGGGAGTTAACCCCTCAAACCCTTGTTTCCTACATTACAGATAACCCGGATTTTGTGAATATCGCTAATTATTGCCTAAATAACCCGTTTAAAGGGGGTAATCCAACTATTTAAACTTTTTTCGGTTTTACCCTTGCAAGGGGGTAAATGCCTTTTCTACCCTTTGGGACGGGTTAGGGATGTTCCTTAACCTAAAACAACAGTAAACAGGAGTTAAGACAATGAACACAGTCGAACAGGAAAAAATCGAAACTCCTCGTTACCATTGCAATGCAGTAACGGGTCATGTAGTGTGGAAAGATGCCTTTAATCGGGTTATCCCCGGTTTGCCTCAAGCCGCATTTTTTGCCAATGCACCCAAAGAGGAGGGGCGCAACACATGGCGGCGTGTGGCGCGGGGTAATATGCTCCAGTACCATGTGGCTTTGGCTAATCAGAATTTGTCCGATTACATGGAGGAAGCTGACCCCGCGCAAGTGCACAAACGGAATCTTGAACGTAAAGTGCGCGAAATGCGTACTCTCCTTGGTGCGGCATTTACGGCCGAAATGGAAACCGCTATTTTGGCCGCACCCATGCCAGAGGCGTTTACAGCCCCTACTGAGTAAGGGGTTTTAGTTGAACGGGCTAACCCCCTATCCCTGCTTATAAACCTACACCCTAGCCCCCCTCCTTAATCGGAGGGGGTTTTTTTGTGCCTATGCTTTCCTAGCTACTCCAGATTAGGCTAACGTACTCCAGGGCTCTCCAGGCCTATTATTTTAGGTTTTTTGACCTACCCCCCTACAAAATACTGTTAGGGCGTACTACCTTTGCATACCCCCTAAAATACCCCTCTCTATTCCCGTTCCTCGTTCATAGGAGTGATTTAAGGGGGGTTTACACCCTACCCTATACAATAGGGTTAGGTACTCCCCAAAGGGGCTAGAAAGGCTTTAAAACGCGCGTAAATGCTATGTCCTATTTTGGAACGGTTTAACGCTATCCAAAGGTAGTGAACATTAAAGCAGTGCCCAAAAATCCTAATCTATTGGCACGATTATTGCTTTGGTTAAATAATCGTCATGGCACGCTATTTGCTAGGTGCTCAAATGAGCAGTAGTGCCCAAAAAAGCTACTTGACCCCAAAAAACCGAGAAAAACGCCAAATAGACGAAAAAAGCCAAAAAATTTGGGCCTTTTATATAGGCAAAATATTTTTACGAAAATTTAACCTTTCAACCCTTGAAACGTCAATATAATATACCTACTCTTTACCCTACGGACAAACTGCCCCTAATCCCCTTTAATTGGGTGTCACGCTAACGAGGTAATATGCCAACTACACTAACTGAGCACAAGTTAACAACTAGACTTCTCATATTTAGCGGTTGGCGTAGAGTGTTAGTTGGCGAACTTATTGCTAGTGGGGATATGTTTGACTTTTGCGGACATGGAACTTCTTGGGAAACTGCATCGCCAACTATGGTGGGTGTAGCCCTTACAAAAAGCAGAGTAGCCTTTATCACTTCTAGGCCTTATCCGGTAGGAAGTGAACCCGTTAAATGCTGCTTTTAACTTCTAGTTGTCCTCTCATTTGGGGAATACCCAAACCACCTAAAACGGATATGCAATTATGCGTAGCCGTAGCCTAAAGGATGTAGCCCTTGTTTAAAATAGGAGATAAGGTAGTTTGGAATAATCCCTTAGAGCACCTGTATGCAGATGCTTGTTTTAGACCGGGGGGTTACCAATACTTCCTTATTATTGGGTTTACAGAAAAACGATCTTTTCGGCTTGACGTTGTGCGTACTGATGGAGTTACTGAACGCCGTGTTTTGCGTAGAAGCTACGAAAGCCAATTTACCCACTTAGTAACTGTCAAATGTTGCTACTAACCAAAAGGATGGCCTCTTGCTAGTATTTGTTTATGGAACATTAAAACGTGGTGGTAGATTAAACCACTACATGGCACAAGGTACGTTTGTTGGCATAGACCATGTTAAAGGTTCTATGTTTACCTCAACCGAAACTTTCCCGTTTATCCGGCTTAACAAAAGTGGTGATTTAGTAATGGGTGAAGTCTGGGATATGCCGGAGTTAAGCACCCTAGACTTTGTGGAAGGTGTGCAATCAGGGTTATACAAACGGGTAGAAACCACAACCGTTAAAGGCTCAAGAGTGCAAACTTATGTAGCCGGACGTTCGATGGAGTTCACCACAGGACGAAAAATTAAAAATGGGGTTTGGCCCATTGAGCCTGTTCGCGCTACTCCTCTTAAGGAATTGCCGTTTACAGCACATGACATAAGTGTTGCATTTACCCGTAACGGCGGACTTGGTACTTGGCATGATGTGTTTGCCCGTCTTGGCTACAAACTTAAATCCAACTAACCACAAAGGACTAACTCATGTTTTCATCCAAAGACTACAAACCCGAAGTTGACAAAGCCACCGTTGATAAGTTGACGGAGTTTGCTAACTCCCTCGATGATGTTCAACGGGAATGTCTCCTTACCTTGGTTACCCAAAGGGATGATCTTCTAAAGATGGAAGAAGAAGTCCCTGTAACCGATGCTGAAATTGATGCTCTTATTAAGGAACTTGGCTAATGGCTAGTATGGACGTTTTACAAGATTGGGAAGGCAGACCTACAATCCCCGTTGGATATGAACGCTGTAAGCCCGAAAAGGCCGAATGGGTTACTTGGGGTGGTTACGTTAGTTGGTGTAACGGGGCTTCCCTGGATAGGCATAAAGAAGCTAGGGACGCTGTTTGCATAAGAAAGACAACTGCCCCCAAGGTTAAGTGCTGTTTCTAGACTTCTGTGTGACACAACAAACAAGGATTAACTAATGAAATATTTTGATGTAGCTCGAACTCCAGATGGGGGTTTAGTTATACCTGTGGGGTTTGTGGAAGTGAGGGACTACACAAAAGCGGACTATGCCACAGGTAGCCACTTAAGTTCTTGGTATTCAGGAGCAGATGTTAGAACAGTAGCCAACGGGAGCTACGGCATTAAAACCTTTATCAAAAAGGTAACCATCAAATGTTGCTATTAGACAATCCCGTAGTCCCTATGGGGTTTGAGTTTACCTTTCAACCTAAGGTAAGTCTAACTCGTAGGAAGGCGGATAAGTACATACTCCGCAAACTAGAACAAGGATTAGAGGCCAAGTTAGACAAACTAGGCAACCTTGGGTTTTACCCTGACTTCGGTAACCTTGAAGTTAATAGTCCGGTATTCACTAAAACCGAGGCTATACTTAAGTATTACTCTGCTTTATGGGAGTTAGTCAAAGATGACTTCGTAGTTAAGTTGGATGATTGGACAGGCGGCGGTTGCCACATTCACGCTAACTGCAATGAGGCCTTTGCGCTTAAGGTGCAAAAGGTACTGTATCACAATCACTACTTGTCGTGGGCCTTTAATGACCCTTACGATGATATTAACGCTTGCCCGTTACCTTATGCGGACGAGCTTAACACTTACAACAAAGCCTATTTAGTTCGCTTCGCAGGAAGGCAACTAAAAGGGAATACAACGATTGAGTTTAGATTCTTTGACAACCCCAACTCCTTAGAGGAACTGGTAGCCTATGTTAAGACGGTTAACACAATCTTCGCTATGGCTAAGACAGGTAAATACCCGAAAGATGGGCCTGTCAATGCTTATATTAAGTCGTTCGAGGCTTTCAAAAAGACAGCGAACATTAAGTTCTCTAATGAAAGGTTATTGGGCCGTCTTGAGCTTGAAGGAGTGTCCCATGCATGAGGTTAAGGCTACTGACTATCTAGGTAATCGAATCATCTTCTTAGCCTTTGATTTAAATGTCGGGTCTAGTGCTAGGATAGTTAGCAAAACCCAATGGCATGGCGCATGGCCCGAATCGGGCTGGAAGCGACAATCCGAACGCGCTATACCACAACTAGTAGGTGCTGACATTAACTATTGGGGGTTCGGCAATACCTTACAACACGCAGATAAGGCTACTTGGGAAGAAGTGGAAATGTTCCTAACCGACTATCCAACCTTAAGGGGGTGCGTTTGTCATAATGGCAAAATAAAATGTTGTTTTTGACTAAAACTTTACCAAAAATACCCTTGGAAAGTTTAAAATTCTGTGTTATCTTTTGCTTCATGATTCGGGGTGCAATTCCGCCCCCGGTCAATTCTGAAAGGCCCTATAATGCCCCGTATTACAAACCTCGAAGTGTTCGCCCGTAAAGCGGCAAAGGCAACGCAAGCCCTTACCCGTAAGCCCAAAAAGCTTAGTGCGGCAAATGCCAAGATCGCCTCTGTCCTCAATACCTTCAATGCCCCCGATGCCATTCGTTCACTTGTCGGCGGCCTTGCCGGGGCTGACTTCTCGAAAGTGGACAATTCGCCGGTTCCTGGTTCTGTGGTTTTCGTGACAGGCAAGATCGGCAACCGCCGTCATGGTCATGCCCTTCATCGCCCGGCAATGGTTCATACCCATTTGGGCAACGGTGAAGTTTCGGTTATCCGGTTCCACTCGGGCCGTGTTCACCGTGGTGCAACTTTGAAGGTTGGCGAATACCGCCCCGCCACTCGTGGCGAAATCATCAAGTTCGTTAAAGAGAACTTGGAAGGTACGCCGAAGTTGGAAAACATGAAGTTGGTGTTGGGCCTGTAATTCACATCTAAGTTAAACACCTTCTAGCGCATTGCGCCTATATTACCTAAGCGGTAACTAAGGGACTTCCTACTAAGGGAGTCCCTTTTTTATGAAAGGGCTTACCGACTATGAAAACCATGACCATCGCTGATAACGGTACTCCGGTTAAGATCACTTACCGTAAACCGTATGATACAAACCTTACCACTATCTACGGCTACGCCCTTTGGGGGCTTGATAGTCGTGGGGGGTTTATCGGCGCAAGAGCCGACTTTGTTGGAAGGGATAGTTTAGCCAATTACATTTACGAGAATGAGCACACTCGTGCAGTAGCGTACTGCTCTATGGGTGCGATTAGTGACTATTACAAGTCGTCCACAATAACGGCAATGGACAAAGATGCCTTTGTCGCTGAGATGCCGACCGAAACAGCTAAAACCCTAAAACCCTTTATTACAGGGGAAGCGGATTACATTTTCCGCAAAGGTGCGCCCCTCCTTAACGCCAATCATGCCTTTTACGGCACAGGAACCTTTTACACGATAAAGGATGTTAAGGTAAACACTCCTTACGTCCTCGGGTCGTACAGGCTGTTCTTACCCCCTCTTGACACTTTCCCAACTGAGGGGATGAACGAGTCAAGGGAAGTGCCTAATAAGGTAGAGGTGGAAGGTGTAACTTACCAGTTCATCGAAACTCAATATGGGTGCTTCTGCGTTACCCCTAAAGGGGCTGATTGCACCATTAAGACAAAAACCGCTTATAACGATTTGCGTGGTAAGGAGCACCTGCAAAATCCTCAATGGGAGTTCCATGGGGATAGTTGTACCCTTAAAGGTACTAAAGTGCATCATGTCACTTCCGTACTGTTTGCCGAACTCCCTAAGGGGGACAAGTCCGTTATTCGCACAACGGCTACTAAGGCCCTTGAAACTTCCTTTGCCGAAGGTAATGTGCTTAAGGAAGGGGTTACGGTTGACCCCAAGTTTGTGCTCTTAGCCGGAGCCTTGTTTATGGCCGAAGAAGATAACTATATGCGTATTCCGCGGGATAGTGCGGCTGAATACTTAGGGTTATCCCTTTGCCGTACTTGCATGGTTTGGGAACCCGTCGAAAGCCTTAAGAAGTTTAAGGACGGGTTCTATTGTGCAGAACACGCAAAAGCCTTTGAGCAACATTGCTCCATCTGTAAAGCTGAGTTTTACGAGGCTTCCCCTATTTACCTAGATGGTAAACGGGATAAGATGGTCTGTAACCCTTGTTTCATGGTTAACTGTTACGAGTGTTCGCATCACTCCGATGCAGTAATCCACAAACTTGACCACAAGTGCAAGACGGCCACAGTCGTGCATGACTACTCCTATGCCCCTAAGAATATCCGATTCGTTGGTAAGGGTAAGTACCCTTTCCACATGGGCTTTGAGTTAGAGATTCATGCGGTGGAACCGCAAAGTGTGGCATCTTTCATTAGACGCCGTTTGCCCGGTAACGTGTTTTTTAAAAGGGACGGTTCCATTGTTGGGGGTGGTGTCGAAATCGTATCGGCCCCTCATTCCCGTGAAGCCTTACTTGACATTGACTTTAGTTTCCTTGTTAAGGAGTTTGGCGAAACGGTAGGGGCGGAAGGTAAAGGCGGTATTCATGTTCATGTGGACAGAACCGCTTTCACCCATCCCCAACTACTGGCCATTCTTAGCTTCATGCAAAATAACCAAGCCTTTGTTAACCGTATTGCAGGGCGTGAGCCTAACCAATACTGTAAGACAACTAACCCTAGCGAATATGCTTCGGTTACGTCTTTGCCTACTTGGAAAGGTACGGATAAGTACCGTGCCCTTAACTTCAAGAAAGACAAGACCCTTGAATATCGCTTGTTCGACTCAACGCTTGATTACGTCAAGTTCCAAAAGAACTTTGACTGGATTACGGCAATGTGGGAGTTTGCTAATGAGGCTCCGCAGGATTTGACCGAAAAGTCATTCCTTGATTTTACCGAGTCCAAGAAAGGCTCGTTTGAGTTCTTGTGCAAGTTCCTGAGTCCCGAAACCAAGAAGAAAGGTAAAAAAGCCTAATGTGCGTAGCAATCTATTTGCCCCCTACGGGGAATGTTGATACCAAAACCCTTGAGGCTTGCTTTGCCCAAAACAAGGATTCCATTGGTTTCATGTATAACCTACCTTCGGGTATTAAGATCGAGAAGTTTTTCCTGTTCCCCGCTTTCCTTAAGTCGTTTAGGAAGGCAAGAAAGGAAAACCCCGACTCCGAGTTTGTGTTGCACTTCCGTATTGCCACAAGTGGCAAGATCGACTACAACAACTGTCACCCCTTTAGCGTTAACAACGATGTGGGCCTTGTGCACAACGGGATGTTGTCATGCACAACGGGGGACGTTAAGGAAAGCGACACTAACAAGTTTGTGCAAGTGCTTAGTGGTATCCTTACGCCTATCCCCGATAAGTGGGATGATGCGGCCTTCTGGACGTTCATTGGCCAAACCATCGGTTCCGGTAATAAGCTAATCCTTCTCCGTAAGGATGGTGACGTTAAGATTATTAACGAGAAAGCCGGGACTTGGAAAGAGGGCGTTTGGTTCTCTAACACAAATTGGGAATGGCGTACTAAGCCTTATGTTGCGCCTACCTATCATCAACCTTATCAGTATAGCGGAGCCGCTCGGCAACCGACAACTAACCGTTTGCTAAAAGAGACTTGGACTCTTTGCCCGACTTGTAGTGTTAGGTTCTCAAGGTTCCTAGACGGGGTTTGTACCGATTGTTATAAGGCGCAAGTAAAGAAAGCGGCTACTACGGTTCCCGCAACTACTCCGGCCCGTCCTTCGTTTAATACGGGAGATACGGAAGTACGCTTTCCTGACTATGTTGTGCCCATGCGAATCGAGGACTTGCTGAGAGGGGGCAATAGCGTTCATATCACACTAGCCCGGCATCGTGGTAACCGTGTTTGGTTAGTCCGTGGTGCGGTCTATCAAGTTAGAGAGAAAGCGGATGAACCCGTCTTTAACTTTGATATCGTTCACGAGGAACTGATGAAACGCAGACTTAGCGTCACGCTTAACGAGAACTTGGACACTTTCCCCGGTAAACCCTACAAGGTGGCTGTATAATGAGACTCAACCGACCCAAACCCCCATTTGCACCTGACCCCGAATTGTTCTATTCGGTAGTCGGCAATAAGCTGTTCTACACGGACTGGACAGCTACCGGACGAGGAACCGATGAAGTTGAGATTGGCACTATCACCCCATACACCAAAGTAGACGCTAAGAACATTGCGGAACTTGTGGGTATGAAAGGTGTGGGCTTAGGGGATATTGTCACTTTCACGAATGACGACCCCACGGTTGACGAGCATACGGTTTATGGCCTTAAGATCGACTCGTACAACATCATTTTCTTCACCTTGGATAAGGTGTAGTTATGGTTAAGTTTAGTGCGGGGGTTGGGTTAGGCCTCCTTATCGGGTTTATGTTATGGGCATGTACCCCAACACAACCTAACCCCGATTCTCTCTGTACCGTTAAAACCCATGTCTTTACTGATACGGGTAATGTGATTATAGAACAACCTTGCAATTAGCCTAGGAGCTAACCGTGGCTTTGAAAGTTAGTGATTTTGAACGAGTGACAAGGGCTATCCGTAAGAAAGCGGATATGCCCCTTTGTCGTGATAGGGGTATGATTAAGTCCTGTCAAGAGTTCGGTATGGCTAGAGTGCGTTATCCTACTTGGGGTTGGTCGTCAGCTACCGTACCTATGGCCGATGCCTTAGATATTGTCGAGACATACCCCGGTGTACTCTTATACGGCCCTTTGCGTGATAAGGATGGGGGGTTAATCAAATGCTCCAAGTAGGTCAAATGGCACGGTTAAGGCGCGGGGCTTGCGCCAGCGAGTTAGACGATTACGACATAGAAGTGTGCCTAAGATCGCCTATTAGCAGGATAGACGGGGAGAAAGTTTACTTTAATCACCCCGCTTACGGACTGCTTTTCATCTACTTAAGAAACCTTGAGCCAATCGTAAAGTGCTGTTATTGAAAGGAGCTTATGTTTAAAGTGGGCGACATGGTTATTTTGTCACTTAAAGGCATTGCCTATTTTAGGAGCCGCAGTATGCTACACGCCCGTAACCTAAGAAACGGGATAGCTTGCCCAATAACCTCAGTAGAGCAAGACAGCTCTTGGCCTTATGGTGTTGACGGTTATCAATTCAACCTTGACGAACTAGAACTACACTCACCAATCAAATGTTGCTACTAGGAGATGCCGCAAATGTTTAAAGTTGGTGATTTAGTTGTTCTGTCTTTAGACGGGGTTACCGTAGTAAGTAATTGGGAACATGACGCACCTAACCTAAAGCTAGGAATCCCTTGTAAGGTTACTAGCGTTGACGACGAAGGGGGCTACCCAATTCATGTAGATGGGACAAGCTTTGCCTTGTGTGAGTTACAATTTTACACTTCCGTAAAATGCTGTTATTAGGAAACCTCATGTACCAAGTAGGTGATATTCTAGAGTTCACAAACCCTGATTTCGATTCGGGTGGTAGTTGGGGAGGTAACCCTGAGCTAATCGTCACAAGTATCGACTTTGAACTTATCAAAATAGCTAGAGTTGACAATCGGCGCGTTTATGGGCATGTCCAACCGTCATGGGACGGAGTTAGACTTAAGGCCCGACACCCTAAAGTAAGGTGTTGCTACTAATGCCAGCTACCATACCTACACATAAGCTCAACCTTATTTGTCTTAACTGTGGTATTGCCGCACATCATCACGGTTATACAACTACCCGATGCCCTGAAAGTGAAGATCGAGCTAGCTTCTCTAGGTTTGGGGATAGTTTTAACCCCCTACTTCACACCTTTAGGGAATTCCCCTTAGTTAAGTGTTGTTATTAGCCCCTTGTTGTTTGGCATTACTGTTAAGGCGTAGGGCGGGGCGATCACCCAAAAACTAACACCGCGCGTTAGTGTGCCCTACGTCTTACTTCCTGTTCCATTCGTTAGCACTACTGAGCATTTGCTAGGGTGCTAACGAACCCCTAGGAGGGCCATTTACAGGCCTCCTACGCTATCCTACCTTACAGCTATCCTATCCTATCCCCTAGTGGCCTAACTAGCCCCTACGGGTTCCTATGCGCTCCTATGCTATCTCCTAGCTCCTAGCCTCACGTTTTAAGGCCTCTACGGAGCGATTCTAGAGGGTTTCTACCCTCCCCCCGTCTTACCTACTCACCTTGTGTTTACCCCCCTAGAAAGGGCTGTATGAGCGCGTAATGTCTATGCACAAACGTGCAGGTATTCTGTCAACATTTAGTTAACTTGGTGCACAAATGGGCAGGTTGACAGATTGTGAAAAGTGTGTTAGATTTTGGATTCACCCCAAAGATCGCCCTAATAGACAATAAACCCTGAAAAATTCCAGACTTTTAAAAAGGAGCACATTTTATGCCAAGTATGGGAACAACACAAGAAGCTCTTGATCGCGCCTTTTTTGACCGTATGCTAGCAGAAACGGCTAGGAGTTGGGCCTCTCAGCCAAGAATTATTCATGACGAAGTTTTAGTGGACAGCTTTACAACTTGGATTGACAATTTCGCTTGGAGCGATCAACGGCCACTTAAAAAAGAAAAGCAAGAAAAACCCTTGACAAAATGCTGTTACTAGAGTATCTTTCTCTCACCATGAAATTTAAACAACTCGCAGACCTTTATCAAAACTCAGCCGCTTTTCAACGGCTTGAAGTTTCGACAAGTCAAAAGCATTACAAGTCAGCCATAAAAAAGCTAACAGTTATGCTTGAGGATTACGAGTTTAAATGCTTTACGGTAGCCTCTGACAGCAACTCAAACAGTATGCAAATTGGTGTAGCCGTAGTCGAAGATGCTAACCACATCTTTACCGAACTAAGCTTAATCTCTAGTGAGTCAGTTAAGATATTCACTCGTAGGGTCTTTCTGGTTATCTGGCGGTGGGCAGAAGCATCTAACATCGCTCCTGTTGGAATCTCCCGTAGCCTCCCTGCCTTTAGAGCCGCAGAGCGGACAACAAAAGTAATCTCCCATGCAGAGGTACAGGCTGTTGATAGCACCCCTTCCCCTGCTTGGATGGAGCCTTACAAGGAAATGGCTAAGTTCTGTTTCTTCTCAGGCCTTAGGCCCTCAGAGGCAGAGTCCCTTAAGTGGGATGATATTCGTAAGGATGGGTTTATTGAAGTGCGTAACGCTAAAGGGCGTAACAAAGGTTCAGTAGGCCGCCTATGTAAGATTACCGATCAGATAAAGTCCGCCCTACCGACTCCGACTTCCTCCCCTTTAGTGTTTGTCTCTCAGCAAGGCAAGCAACTCAATAAGGATATGCGTAGTCGTGCCGCTAGACACCTGTTCGGTAAAGACTTCTATGCAACAAGACGAGGTACAGCTACAGCAATGCACAATTCAGGGAACTACGATATTTTGCAGATTGCTCAACAGCTAGGCCACAGGGACATTAAAACAACTCAAATCTACATCCGTCCTACCATGCAACAGCGTGCAGATGGATTTAAGGGGATATGATGGTTACAGTAACATTTAAAGGGTTTAATACCCCTGAACAAGCCAAGGCCTTCATTGAATGGTACGAGGGTCAAGGAGAACAAGACTCGTCTAACTGGTTTGAGGCTGGCGATGTTTTGGAAAGAGCAGACGTTGATACAAAGAGCACATTCCCTCTTAATGTAAAAGACGGAAACATTGATGTTATGCTACGGGTTAATTAAAGGATTCCATGCAACTACCTAAACTCTCCATTAGCCCTGTTAACACATTCAAGTCTTGCCCTAAGAAGTTCTACTACGAGTATGTCCTTGGGTACGATAAAGCTGTAAAGGCCCCTTGGCTTAAGATAGGCTCTGCCTATGATGATGCTCTTGGCGAGCTTGACAAGTATGAAGATTGGTACATCGGTAAAGCGGCGGCAGTAGGTAAGGCCTCAGCCACACTTGAGGGTAACGAGCTTATTGATTTCACTTTTATCCTCGAATACTACTACAAACCTTTTTGGGAAAAGAACCGCTTTGCCCCTGTTGCGGGTGGCAACCAAGTAGGTTTTGGCATCCCTGCCTACGAAGGGGCTGACTGGCAACTCACAGGCTACCTAGACAAGCTTTCAGAGCAGGTTATTGATGGACAGCCCTGTCATGTGGTTGTAGAGCGTAAGACCACTACAGACCCCATTGAGGAGAATAGTGCCTACTGGAATAAGCTTGATTTAGACCCTCAAATCCGTAGCTATGTCTGGTACTGTAAGCAGATGGGCTACAAAGCAGGATGGGTATCTTATGAGGTTATCCGTAAGATTAACTCTACCCTTGTAAGTGGCCTTGACCGTACCCTTCAAGGTGAGGACTATTGGAACCACCTTGTAGCTTGGTACGCTAAGCTTGGGCATAAGAAAACTCTTGTAGCCAATAAGATGTTCTATGTGACTGAGGAAATGCTTACAGAGTTTGTTGAAGAACAAACAATGACCCGTGGTATGATCTTGGAGACTCATAAGACTTCCCAAGTAATGAAGGAAGCCGGATTCTCTCCAGAGAGTGCTTGGGTTAAGCATGAGCAGTCATGTAAAGAGTATGGAGGATGCCCGTTCCTCCCTGTGTGTAAGAAAGACATTGATCTTTCAAATCCTGTGTTTGCTAGAACCCATAAAGTGTTAAAATAACCCGTTCTAAGAAAGGAACAAATGTCAATTACATTCAAACCTAAAACCTCTGTCATTCGCCCGTACCGCCGAGAAGTAATCGCTGGTGTAGGCGGTGCAGGTAAGTCAACCTCTATGGGTGTCGTGTCAAAGCGGCCTCTGGTCATTGACTTCGACCATCGTTGGCCCTCTGACCTTGTTGATAAGTCTGACTTCCCCGAGTTTACAGAAACCTTTACGGGCCTGAAAGCTCTTTGCAACGACATTCTTGCGGCTGACAGCTTGCCGAATGATCGAATCATCGTAGACACGGCTACCAAGGTTATTGAAGTTATCGAGCAACACGCTCTTGAAACTGACTGTAAAGGCAGTAAAGAGAACTTCAATGCTTATAGCCACGGGCAGAAGTATGTTCAGCAATACTTCAAAGAGTTCCTTGACCTTATTGACCAGATTCAGGCCAAGCATAAGATCACGGTTACATTCATCTGTCACTCTAAGCTTAAAGATCAGCGTAACCCGACTGGCGAAGCTTACCAGAAGAACTGCCTTGATCTTACAGATAAGGTGAGTGACCGCCTCAAACAATGGGCTGACTACATCGGCTACATCTGGTTTGAAGTCTCTGTGGATGCTAAGGCTCGTCGTGCTATCGGTGAGAATGTGCGGTTTATCTCATTCAACGAGAACCCGGCATACGAGGCTAAGAACTCAAGCCCGTTCACACTCCCCGAGAAGATCGAGTTTGATAAGGAAGGTGCATGGGCGGAAGTCCTGTTTGGTAGCACTCAACCTCTCCTTAAGGAGTTGGACGAGCTTCTGCCTAAGCTTGATGAAGGTGTCCGTAAGTCCATTACGGAGTTCATCGAAGCAAATAGTGTTCGCTCCTATGGGTACGCCAAGCTGAAAGAGTTTGTGGAAATCGGAAAAACAAAGATCAAGAAAGAAGGTAAATAATGGTGTTAGTCGGTGATTTCATCGGTGATGTTTCAAGCGTTGCACTTGAAGTAGTTGGTAAAGACGTAAAGTACCCTGTCCTTAAACTCAACTTTGTAATTCATAAGGGCTTGAAGGGGGCCACTTGGCAAGATACTCCTCCGGTCAACGTGAACAAGATGTTCTTCTTGACTACGAAGATCAAAGACCAAGGTGCTAACGCGGGTAAGACTGACATTGACGTCCTTCGGGAGAACCTGAATAAGGCCTTTGGTTACACAGGCCGTCTTTCGGAAGCAGAGTTGACCGAGGGGCTGGTAGGTAAGTCTGCCCGTTTGGTTTGCGCGGCTAAGTCTACTCCTCGCGGTGATGTGACTGAGGTTAAGTGGGTCAACCATGTGGACGGCTCCGGTGGCTTTAAGCGTGAACCCATCCCTGCGGCTACTCTGGCGGCTCTGGATAAGATGTTCTCCGGTAGTGCCCCTAAGGAAGTAGCGGCGGCTGATGCTTGGGGTCAGGTTCCGGCTTAATGAGCTATACCCGAACGGACTTTACTACAGTCGGGTATAAAACTGAGCTAGAGTCCAAAAGCCTCCTTTGTAAGATTCACGAACTCCCCCCTCCTAGCGAGGGGGTTGAGTTATACCGTTCCGTCTTTACCTTTAGAGAAGCTGACCTAGCCGGTAATGACAGCCTTAGGGATATCCCCCAAAACACTCCAGTCTATGCCGAGTTCTTGCCTATTGACTTAGACAATGCGGCAAGTCTGGAGGAGGTTTGGGCAGATACCAAGAAGGCGTGTGCCGTACTTAACGCCTTAGGTGCTCCTTTCTTTGTTTACTATTCGGGTAACAAAGGCTTTCATATCCTCGTGCCTACTGAATCTTTTGGATTCACGCCCAATGAGGACAATGAAATCTTAAAGCGTATGGCTATCTCCATTGCGGGAGAGTTACCATCGTTTGACCCGTCTATCTACAATAAGTCTCGTATCTTCCGTTGCCCTAACTCTTACAATAAGAAGGGTAACAAATACAAGATTGAGGTAATGATAACAGACAGTCTTGAGGATATTCTTAAAGCGGCAGAGTCTCCCGGTAAGGGTAACCCATCATTCAAGTCCGATATTGTACCTGCAATGGTACAACTCTATAAAGCCTGTAAGGTTAAAGAGAACCGGGTGATGGAAGGTAAAGTTACCAACTCTGTGTTCAACAGTATCTTTGTTGAAGTGGGTGAGGGTGGACGTAACGAAGCCGCCTATACGGTAGCTAGGAAGCTCGCTAGACGAGGTATGACCGAAGCTGACGCTTTGTCCATCATGGCCGAGTTGTGGAATCCTAAGTACGTTAAACCACCTCTAACGCCTACTGAGCTACAGAAGGTGGTAGCCAATGCTTACCAGAAGGGCTATAACCCTGTAGAGGACACAGGAGCGGCAATCGTTGGTGAGAACATTCATGTTTCCATTTCGGAAGCTATGAATGAAATCAAGATGAACCCCGGTGGGTTTATTACAGGCCATGCTGATCTTGATGCTTTCACAATGGGGTTTGAGCCTGAAACGGTAAACACCATCATTGGACGTTCAGGTAACTTCAAGAGCGTGCTCCTTACGGATATTCTACAACGTGGTAGCTACCATGCTAAGAAACCCGCCCTGTTCTTCTCTATGGAAATGGGCAGGCGTACCCTCGTACCTCGTATCATCCAAGCGGCTGAGGGCATCAGTAAGAAACAAGCCATTGCTAAGATCAATAGTGCCGAGGCTACCGAGGAGTTTGAAAAGACCCTAGAGGCCTATAAGTACCTTAAGCTTATCTTCCGTTCAGACCTTACAACTGAATCTATGCTTGCCATTATTGATAAGCATATGGAGCAGTTTGGTGAACTGTCGGCCATTGGCATTGACTACCTTAGCTTGTTCCGTGGGTGTAATAGCAACACAGAGCGTACTGCTAGGCAGATGCAAGACCTTAAGGGTGTAATTGCCAAACAAGCCCGTTGCCCTATTATCTGCATTGCGCAAGCCAAGCAGGTATATGAAGGGCGAGAAGGTGATATTGAACTAGATCGTAGTAGCCCCGGTGATACGGATAGCATCCTACGTCTTAGTGATAACTGCTTTGGCTTGTGGGGACATTGGCAGAACGATGGTACAGGTGACCGTAAAGAGATTTATGGTCGATTCTTTAAAGCTAGAGGTTTCGATGAAGAACTATTCGGGCCAGACCCGTACTTCCATATGGCGTTGGATAAGCCTAGGATGCGTGTGGTCAGCTTTGCTCATTGCCCTACGGTTCCGACCTTTAGACAAGCCTCAGGGAGAGTAGAGTAATGCTAGACCCCTTTCACCCCTGTACCCAACACAACATAGTTAACTGCCCTTGCCTTATACCAACAGTAGAACAACTAGTTGCCGCTAAGATTGAAGCTCGTGCCATTAAAGGTAAGGAGAAGTACGGGACAACGATGGAACGTACTGACCTTAGCCGAAAGGAGTGGTTAATTCATGCCCAAGAAGAAGCTATGGACTTGGCTGTTTACCTTGAAAAACTTATTCAACTCGAAGGAGCCTAATGCGAAAGTACACAAAGATCATCCCGTCTGCCCTTACTCGGCCTTACAAGTGGAGAGGGGAGACAGTTAGCCATGCTACCATTGTTGTCCTAGCAAACAACGAGGTAGAGGCTAAGAGTAAGATTGAGGCCTATTACGCTCAAGGAGTTACCTTGGGTGTTTACAAACCACAAGGAGTTAAATAATGTTTATCAAAGTTAATTACCTGCAAATGGGTGGGCAGAACTACTCTGAGGCTGTATGGACGGGGGACTACTTTACCGACGATTTATCTCTTGGGTTTAACTATCCAAACCTCATTTTGCCCGACGCCCTTAAAAACGCCCAAACATGGATTGATGATAACGAGTGGATAGATTACAGGCTGTACATCTCTGCGGCGCGAAAGACGCAGTTGTTTAATGCAGACTATCGCCATTGACATAGGCGCAACTATGGGAATAGCTCACGGGTTTACTGATTCAAAAGGTAAACTCGTGGTTATCTCCGAAGTTGTAAAGTTGAAATCCCCAGACTTTGGAACTAGGCTACTCGCTCTAGAAGCTGAGTTAAAGAGATACCCAATATACGATGTTCAGTATGCTGTAGAGATACCCCACTTAGGTAAGTTCTTTGCGGCTAACAAGAGCCTGTTTGGGATGCTTGGCATTATCTACCGTAGAGCGGCCTTGTACCACACTCCTGTGTTTGAGTATAAGCCTAAGGCCATTAAGAAGTGGGCTACTGGTAACGGTAATGCCTCAAAAGAAATGATGGTTGCTCGCGCTAGAGAACTGTCTGGTAAAAACATAACTGACCATAACGAAGCAGATGCTTACTTACTGCTTATGTTTCATTTGAGTAAAGGAGCTTAATGCGTAGGTTATATATTCCTGATTTACACTTCCCTTTTTGTGATATGAAGCTACTTGGGGAAGTGGCCAAGTTCAACAAGACCTTCAAAGCAGATCGAGTTATTCAGCTTGGTGATATGCTCGACTTCTACTGCTTTTCTAGGTTCGTAAAAGACCCTAGCGCAGATGGAGTTACTGCTGAGATTAGAGAGGCCCGTAAGCAGATCAAACAGTTTGCTAAGTGGTTCCCTCAGGTTACTATCCTCACAGGAAACCACGAAAAGAGGCTCTACAAGCGCGTTGTGGAGTCAGGTGTACCCGCTACCTTCCTAAAGGGCTTAGGGGAGCTTCTGGAGCTTCCTAGTGGCCTTAAATACCATCCTAGGGACTACCTTGAACTGGATTCAAAGACTATCGCGTGTCATGGACACATCACATCACTATCTGCTCGTAGGGGCCACATGGCTTATTTCGGTAAGTCTGTGGTGTTTGGTCATTTACACAATCAGTTGGGCGTTGAGTTCGATTCCTCCTCGTCCGTGAGAAAGTTCGGTATGTCTGCTTCATGTATTGTTGACAAAGACGCGGTAGCCTTTAAGTACGGCGATAGTGACTACAAGAACATGATCTGTGGGTTTGGGTATGAGGACAACGGCAAGCCGGGGGTTGTATGCCTAAGTTAAACAATAGGGTAGGCCCTAAGCCTTTACATTGGAGTAAACAACCCCATTGGTACAAGCAGCACATTGGGTCTTGCCCTTTGTGTGGTAGAGATAAGAGCTATAAAGAAATGGTGCTTGGAGTTAAACCAACCGACCTAAATCAGGTTTATATCCAACTACCTTGGCATAAAACTTACGATCATTGTGATGTGGGGCTTTAAATGATAATCGCAGTAGATACAGAAACGACTGGTTTATACCCACAAAAAGGTGATCGTCCGTTCGCCGTATCTATGACCGATTACAAGGGTAGAGACTACTACTTTCGGTTTGAGGTTGACCCCATAACTCGCCAAGTCGCGCATGGCGACGAGTGGGTAGAGTACGATATGAACGGTAAGCCTCATACACAGGGAGTGTGGAAACAGGATTACATAACGATTAAGGAACTGCTTGGGCACGAAGATTGGCTCTATGTATTTCACAACTGCCTCTTTGACCTTGCGATGTTGGAATCTATTGGCATTACTGTTAAGGGCAAAGTGGTTGACACAATGCTACTTGCTGATGCCGCAGATAACAGCAGACTCGCTTATGGCCTTAAACCACTCGCTCAGAGCTTACTCAATTGGGATAACTCCGACGAGAAAGCACTTCATAAGAGTGTGGCAAAGGGCCGTAGAGAAGGTAAGAAGCTAGGCTATACCCTTGCTGACGACGTTAAGGCTGACTTCCACCTTGGTGACCCTGAGTTGTGTAAGACCTATGCCATTCAAGATACACAGCGTACTATGGCCTTGTTCAAGCACTTTGAGCAGATATGGTCTAACGACCCTGATCGGTTCACAGGTACTTCACTTGAGCATTTCAGCAAGTGTAGCCGTCTTGAACACTCCTTAATTAAACCTGTTGGTAAGATGAATACCACAGGTATGCGTATCTTCCCTGATACGGTTAAAGAGTTGCGCGACTATTACAAGGGTATTATTGACGGTTGTCGTAAGGAAATCGCAGAACTTGGGTACGCTGACCTTAACCCCCGATCAGGCGATCAAGTAAAAGAGGTATTTTATGGTGAACTCGGTATGCCGGTTATCTCTAGGCGTAGAAAAGGTAAGGACGGAA
>Ga0209354_10000061_pt1 | contig 53621 bp, 54 predicted proteins | sample LauGreSpBDMM15DD_2_FD_187562 | JGI IMG/M metagenome (GOLD analysis project Ga0209354, IMG submission 187562) | Freshwater lake microbial communities from Lake Michigan, USA - Sp13.BD.MM15.DD (SPAdes) (version 2) | ecosystem: Environmental > Aquatic > Freshwater > Lake | place: Lake Michigan...
AAAAAGAATAAGATAAAAAGAATAAGATAAAAAGAATAAGATAAAAAGAATAAGATAAAAAGAATAAGATAAAAAGAATAAGATAAAAAGAATAAGATAAAAAGAATAAGATAAAAAGAATAAGATAAAAAGAATAAGATATACGTTATTTAATACATTTTCCTTTTTTATTTGTAATTTGTTTTTTTGGTATACCTGTAATAGCATTTATACACATCAATCCGCTGTCTCCCATATCGTCTTTCTTTGTATGTGATAAGAATATCGGTAACCATTTTTCTCGTTGTTCTTTTGAAAATTTATTTTCTAAAAACCAACGTATATACTGAACACTTAAAAATTTTCTCTGAGCATATTTACCTTTTAATTTACACTCAATTTGCGGGCCTGTATAAGCACGTAATTTTTGGGATGCTCTAATAAATCTAATAGGAATAGTGTTTTTATACAATTCAACAAATTTACCATAAAGTATATGACTTACAAATAATGATTTAGGATTACACTTCGGTTGCAATTCTATAAGAATACTCGTTAATGTTTTAAATACAGGATTTTGATCATATATTTCTTGTAATCTGTTTATAAAAGTATTAGCTATATCTTGTAAAAGATAATCATCAATACTTTTCTTTTTAAAATCATTAAGTTTTGTTTTCTTGATTTCTTTAGGGAAATGCGTCTTACAAGTATAAATAAACTTTTCATCACCCTTATCATCTTTATCGTCTTTACCATCTTTGTCGTCTTTACCATTCTTATCATTCTTATATTTCATACAACATTTTCTACCACATACTTTACCATTTTTAAATAAACCTTGACAATTATAATCATCACCATCTAATATATTAAATGTATCCCATAGTAAAATATTATATTCAGAATTCATTATACACAGTGACAAATTTCTCAAGCCTGGATCGCAACAAAGTGTTATCATCTAATATAATGTAATTTAAAAATTAAAAAATTTTAACTTAATAAGTAAAATAGAAATCAATCAAATAAACATATTTGGCGATTTTGATATTATAAGTAAAATGTTTTAAATTTAATTGCGCAATTCGTATAAATCTGTATATAAACAACAAAAATTAACCCAGTCATTATAAGAAACAGAATATTTAAATGTAGATCTTAGAAATTTATCAATGTCATTATAAGATATTTGCAATTCATTATGGTAGTATTCTGAAAAATTATTACACGTATTTTTGTTTTTATATGTAAATGTAAATTTGTTTTTTAATATACATTTTTCAATGATATATTCTGTCAAGTGATAAGAAACTAGGTAACTTAAAAAAAATGGTGATGACATGTGAAATCTTTGTTTAATAGATTCGTATAAATCTATAACATCATCTGTTTTACGGTAAAGAAAAATATCTATGGTATTGTTAATGTCTTCTTCAAAATCACTTGTATAATAATCGTAATCCATATGACAGGTATTTTTACATGAATTGTAATGTAAAATATTTTTAAATAAAAAAACTATTTATTTTAGGTGTTTTTTCAATTTTTAAACATTAAATTTTTTTATTTTATTATACTATATTAAAACAAAACTATGGCTAATATTTTAGAACTCATTCAATCAAATGATATGATTAAAGTAGCATTGATCTTACTTGGAGTATACATTTTTTTTAATTATACGAAATGGGGTACTAAAAGAACAGAAAAGATGCAAAATTATTATGGAATTATGCCTGAACAATTAGAAAATGTTCAAGGTGAAGAAAAACCTCTTGCAGAACCCGAACTACAAACAATTGAACAAGAACAGATTGGTAAAAATGCCGAACAAGAACAGATTGATAAAATTGTAGCTGGAGAAGATCAAGTTAAAGCTGATGATTTATTGCCAAAATACGATGCTGAAAATGAATTTGCAAAGGAAAATCCTGTTTCTAAATTATTAAAGGAACAAAACTTCTTAATCAGTGGATATCACGTTGGAATCAATACAGTTATGCAATCTAACAAAATTCCTTATCACGATATTCGATCGCTACCTCCTATTCCAAAAGAAAATGCAGGACCTTGGAATCAAAGCAGTTACGAACAAAGTCCTGCTCAAATGAGAAGATTCTTTGAAATCGGTGTATAATACATCAAACATAAATAATAATTCTAGCAAAAAAAACAATTATAAAATTCTTAATGAAATTTATTTATCATTAAGAGCAATTAAAGACAAGCAATTTAACAAATGTAATTTTTATTTGTTTGGTAATGCGCAAGTTTTTGCACGTTTTGAACATACAGCTCTTATGCTTTCATATTTATCTAATACTTCTTCAAATGAAGGCGAAGGTGTGGTGACAAATGTTTTTTGACGAAAAGTTTGTAAATTTTTATAATATATTCTTTTGGATTCGTCTGATAGTTTAGAACTTGGTTTAGAATGATATAATTTTTTTAGGCGTTTTTTTTCATCGTTATAACATTTTTGTTCTTGTGCTATTAATTTTTGATTGACTTTGTTTCTGATTTCATATAGCCATTTCATAAGATCTATTCTACCAGATAAAAAATTATCTATTGGTATTTCTTTGCAAAACTCTTGAAATGATTGTCTGCAAAAAATACAAGGCATTGTATAACCTAAACTTAACAACATGTTTTTAAAATGACGTCTTATTATACGGTGCTCTTTATTATTATTATCTAATTTTACAGGATATCCGCCCATTATACATGAAAATAAAAAGTACCAACCACTAGGCCCCCAAGATTTGGTAGATAAACCAGATGTTGAATTATATTTTGAAAAGTCTTTCATATAAAATACTGTTTAAAAAAAGTTTTATTAATTAAGGTAAAAAATCAATTAAAAAACCTGGACATATATAAAAGAATATGTATAACAATTCGACCGGAGATATTGATATTGGTAATTTAAATATAAATAATACAAATAATAAAAATAATAAAAATAATACAAATAATACAAAACAACTTTTAGATGTGTATTATTATATAGATTTAGACGATACACAAGATAAAGAATATATAACGCGTTGTTTAAAATTAAATATTATAGTTAATCAAAAACATTTTGAACTCGATAAATTCGAATATTGTAATATAAATATACTAACAAACGAAGATGATGTGATAAAACGAGGTCTTTTAACTTTTAACAAGATGTTTAAACAATTAAAACTTAAGGGTAATAATAAAATTTGGTTTGTTTATATTTCTCGGGGAGATATAAAACAAATATATAAACAAGCATTTGTAACATTGGTAAATAAAAATCCTAGTATTAAGTCTTCTTCTTATGCTATAAATAAAAGCGATATAATAATCAACAAAACCGATGATAAATATCTTAAATTAAATGTTATAAAAGAAATAAACAAAACTTTTATAGAACTTTTTTGTTCTGAAAACAATATAACTTATACTAATTTATTTGAAACTTAATCTATTTTTATAAAATGTTCTATAGGAAATCTTATGTTATTACTTGAAGATATTGCGTGTAAAAATATAATCGCAGAATTTTGGTCTTTTCTGTATTCTCTAATGTCTCCAACGTATCCTTTATAAATATTTAAATTACTATTTTTTAAGTATATTATTTTTACAAAATCACCTCGTTTGATGTTTTTGTATACTGTGATTTCTTGATTCTGCTGTTGTTGGTTGTCTTGGTCTTGTGTTTGGTCTTGTATTTGGTCTTGTATTTGGTCTTGTATTTGGTCTTGTATTTGGTCTTGGTCTTGGTCTTGGTCTTGTGTTTTTACAATATTTTTTTTGTTGGGTTTTTTATTAGTAGTGTCGGATGAGTTTTGTAAAAATTGAAAAAAGTCCATAGTTATACAAATTTAAAAATAAAAGTATTTAGTTTTTAAATTAAAAATGTTTTATTTATACTTGTTATGTTTTGTTAGTATTTTGTATTATAGGAAATTTTTAATCCGAAAGATTTTTAAATTATTTGTAAAGTTAATGAAGTGGAAAATTGACAATTTTAATTATATAAAACAAGATTGTTTTACATCGACTAGATGTGATATTGTAGGTAAATATAATATACAAAGATATGATGTTGTACATAATAACAAGACTCACAATATAATATTTGTAAACGAAACTGGGAACGAAAGTGAAACTGGGAACGAAATAAACGATTTTAGATCAAATATAGATAATTATTTATTAAATAAAAACATGATAGTTCATTGTAGTATAACTGAAAAAGTAACTGAAAAAGTAACTGAAAAAGTAACTGAAAAAGTAACTGAAACTGTAACTGAAAAAGTAACTGAAACTGTAACTGAAAAAGCAACTGAAAAAGTAACTGAAACTGGCAAAGATGATATTATAGATACAACGGAAGAATTTAGAAAATTTTGTTATTATTATGAAAAAGGGGTTATATTATTACCTTTTTTTAATCATATTCAGAATTATGTTAGGAATAAAGGTGACAATGATATAAATATTTTTGATTATGATTTTACAATTTATTTAAATGATTCTGAATTTACAGAATATACGTATAGTATTCGAGACATTTTACATTGTAGTTTTGATATGTTGTTTGAATCAAAAAAATTTATATAATGATTATTTTGTTTATTATTTTGTTTAATGTGAAAAAAAATAATAAAAATATAATACAAGTGTTTTGGATGAAAAGAACAATAAAACAATTAATATTAAGTGGTGGTGGTGTAAAGGGGATTGCGTATATAGGTGCTTTTAAATACATTGATGAATTGATACAAAAAAGAATATTGGAGGAAAAATTAGGGGGTTTTGATAAAGAAAAGTGTATGATTCCAGAGTTTGATATAAAAGAAGTGTGTTGTGTATCAGTTGGTAGTATTGTGGGGTTATTATATATATTAGGATATACATATGAAGAATTTTTAGATGAAATAATCACAAAAGATTTACATAATCTTAAAGATTTTAAAATAAGAAATTTTTTAAATAAATATGGTCTTGATAGTGGCAAAATGATTATAAATTGGATAGAGACATTAATTATTAAAAAGGGTTATTCTAAAGATTTGACGTTAAAGGATATTTGGGATTTGTTGGGAGTAAATTTCAGGGTAGTTGCTAGTAATTTAAATAAATACGAATTGGATATTTTTGATTATAAAAAGAATCCGGATTTAAAGGTTGTGAAGGCTATTAGAATGTCTATAAGTATACCTCTAATTTTTTCTGTGGAAAGGTATCAAAATACAATATATGTGGATGGTGGTATAATAAATAACTTTCCTATAAAAATATATGAAAATGAATTGGATACTTTATTGGGATTAAAGTTGGTAACAAGAGGGGAATTTACAAGTCATATAATAGATGAAAAGATTGATACGTTTGACAATTATTTATTTCATTTAATGACTTGTTTTTTAGTTCAAAAAGAAAAGGAAACTACATTATCGTATAAATATATTGATCATACAATTTGTATAGAAGCACAAAGTGTTACACACACAGTTAATTTTTCTTTAAGTGAAGATGATAAGCGTCGTTTAATTGAAATCGGTTATGAATCTGCTAGTAATTATTTTAAAAATGTTATTGAAGAATAATTATTTTCGTGATATAATATTAGAGAATATTAGAGAATATGAATGAGGATTATGAAGTCATTAAACAAATAGGACGGGGTTCCTTTTCTAATGTATATTTGTGCAAACAGGAAATTCCATTATTTATAAGTGAATCGGATCATCACGATGAATTATTTATAATTAAAGAAATTAATATAAATAAACTAGTAAAAAGTTATATTTTAAAAAATGGTGGTAGTAATGTTAAGAGGGTATCTCGTAAGGTAGGAAGCGTAAAAGAAAACAATGATAATATAGGAGTTAATATAACTCCTTATGAAACCGATGATGTTTTGGATAATGCTGAACAAAATTATTATTATAAAAGATTACAGGAATTAATAGAAAGCGAAATAGAAATATTATCAAATTTGGATCATCAAAATGTAATAAAATTTTATGGGTATACCCATCAACATGGTATTTATTATTTACGTATGGAATATTGTAATGGAGGTGATGTATACGAATTTTTAAAGGAAACTTCGACGGTTTCCAAGTTTAATTTGTTAATAGATAGAAATAGTTCAGGTGGTTTTACAAATACATTTTTGTATGAATTTTGTTGTCAAATTGTAAATGGATTGGATTATATTCACAACAAAAATATTATACATAGAGACATAAAGTTACATAATATATTGATTAAAAATGTTAATAATAAACTAGAATTTAAAATATCAGATTTTGGATTTGCTTGTTATGATTTGTCAGATTTGTCAGATTTAGCAGATCAAGAAAAACCCATTAGTGAATCAATGTGTAAAAAATATTACAAGTTGTGTGGTACGCCATATTATATGGCTCCGGAAATCATTTTAAATATTAATAATATGGAAAATATAACATCTTATAAAAATGGTAGACCTAACATAGTTTCTGATCTTAAAAAAACTTTTATTTATAATAAAGGAATAGACATATGGAGTTTGGGGGTATGCATATATGAATTGATGTTTAATATACTACCATTTTCAAACATTAAAAACATTAATGATTTGGAACGTTTTTACAGTTTGGAAACCATTCAGGAAATAATGGATAAAAAGATTAACAGAAGAAGTTGTTTAAAACCAGATTTTAAAAATATGTTGTTATCAATATTAAAAATAGATAAAACCCAAAGATGTTCTGTTTCAGATATAGATTTTTTTTTAAAAAAGTGTAATGGAATAAGTGGTTTGATAAACGATAAAAACCAAGAACAAATAAATATACAAGATATTGTAAATTGTAGGGAAAATATGTTTGTAAAAAATGAAGATATGAAGCAGCATATTATTAAAAATCCAGTTATAAAAGAATCCAAAATAAATAACGAATTGAATTTGTCTTGGGAAAAGATTAACAAGTCGAGTTCATTGATAATGAAAATGAGTGTACAGGGTGGTTTTTTAAAATGGTTATTTAATAAAAAATAATAAATTTTTGGGTGAACCGTTATATTAGTGATAAAGTTAGTAATTTTATATTACTATTTTATATCTGGTATAATTTTACATCGTATATTTTGTGTAAATACTACTATAAACAAGTATATTTTGTGTAAATACTACTATAAACAAGTATATTTTGTGTAAATACTACTATAAACACGTATATTTTGTGTAAATACTACTATAAACACGTATATTTTGTGTAAATACTACTATAAACAAGTATATTTTTGGGGTAGTTTAAAATATTTTAGAAAATACTACTATAAACAAGTATATTTTTGGGGTAGTTTAAAATATTTTGTGTAAATACTACTATAAACAAGTATATTTTTGGGGTAGTTTAAAATATTTTAGAAAATTAATATCATAGTGTATATTAAAGAATGGTTAAATTTCCGTATTATATAATCATTGGATCAATTGTTTTGCATTTTTTATGTACTCGTTTTGTATGGGAAACTGGTACGTTACATTACACAATTAATAACAGTACAAATATTTATGATATAATTCATAATAATACTCTTGATTATTCGAGATTTAATTATACAAAAAATTGGTACTTGTTATTGTTTATAATTCCAGTAGTTTTAAATACTAGTTTGATAACAAACAATATCGTGTTGGAATTTGTAATCAAATTTTGCATCATATTAATATTTCGAAGTATATTTATGATAACAACAATTTTGCCTAAACAAAATGGATGTTCAGTAAAGAGTTTATCATTGTTTGATATGACGATAGGTGGTACGTGTTATGATAAGATTTTGTCTGGACATTTTGCATTTGGTTTGCTATTAACATTAATAATGTTCAAGTATGATTTTATAAAACCTAAATATTATTATTATTTTGTAGTACTTAACGTTATTCACGCAATTATACTAACAGTTACAAGATCTCATTATACATTAGATGTAATATTGGCTTTATGTGTAACATTAATGGTTCATTATACACCTTACAAACACTTAGGCAACACATCGGTTAGGCAACAACACAACATCCGAATTTAATTAAAAAAATACATTTTTCATTTAAACTAGGAAATATATATATTCTATTTTATATAATCAAACGTTTTTTTTTTATATAAAATATAATACGTAGGTTTAATGAAAAGTTCAGAAATTATTTTTTTAGAAATAATAAAATATGTTATGGAAAATAAAAATGATTGTATAGACAATTCTGAAATTATTTCTGTACACGCTGTTAATTATTATAAAACTCATTTTTTAAGTAATACTTGTAATTATGTATACAGTTCTGAAATAGTGATAGATGAGGCGACTGGTATAGGTTTGTATTTTTATTTTTCAAATAAGAGGAGTTATTTAGGATTATATAAAGATAATATGTCAGATCTTGACTTTTCACGATTTCAATATTATTTATTAAAATATAGTGAAAAGATTTTCTTTAAATATCGTTTACACGAGTTAATTTATGGTTTGAATAATGAAGAAATCTAAGGTTTTTTTAAACTGGTTGTATACGCGTATTTTTTATTAGGTTAATTATGAAAATTTTTTTTCTTTTTGTATATTATAAAAACAAAAAACAATGGGTGGTGGATTAATGCAATTAGTAGCCTTGTAATTCCATAGGGCTAAATAGTCAGCTACCTTTATAGTACCGTATTAATTATAAAGGGAAAATAGTATAAAATACGGATGTAAATTAATTACATATAATTTACATATATAACTGGCTAGTGAAATTTAAATTTAAATAAAATTAAATTTTGCGACATTTTCAAATTGCGGGAAACTCCTTAGAGCCTTTGCTACCACTTTATTTTAGAAATATTATAAAGGAACACGGTTAATAGCCGTACCCAATGGTAAAAATGCAAAGGATTGGACAATCCGCAGGAAAGCTCCTAAAATTAAAGGAGATTCTTCAGAGACTAAATGAAAATGGGCGAATTGTATTCGCTTAAGATATAGTCCGGCTTTTAGTGAAAACTAAAGGATAAACCGATGGAGCTCAGGATATTTACCTTACTGGTGGAAATTGCCAGAGAAAGTAGTCAATTAAAATTGTTACTACTAGTGAATTTAATTTATATTAGATTTGCGACACTTTCAAATTGCTGGGACACCCTTAGAGCTAAAACTACCAAGGATATTTGAGAAATCTATATCTGGCCAAGATAAAACTTGGGTAGTGGCGTAAGCCACAAAGAAATTTAAACTGCAAATGTTAAATTTCTTTCGGTGATAATGTTTTAGATTGGGCAATCAGCAGCCAAGCGCCCTACCAAATAATTTGCGGGCGAAGGTTCAACGACTAAATGTTAGTGGGTGAAATTTAAATTTTGCTTAAGATATAGTCTAGTCCCTAATTTCCATATAGAAATTTAAATACATCGAAAGATGGGGTATATTACGAATCCTCAAATTACTTTTTTCAAAGTTGTCTATCGGAGACATACGAATTTTGCCATTGAATCTATTGAACAGACCTTTAATGGAACTGTAGATTTCGGTCGCAAAGTTTCTTGCACCGTTTCTCGCAACGGTGATCTTATTCACAAGGTCTACCTTCAAGCTGACCTTCCAGCATTGGGTCACGCTAGCAGTATTAACTGGTATCCTTATGTTGGTCATAATTTGATTGAAGAAGTTTCTATTGAAATCGGAGGTCAAACTATTGATAAACATTATGGTTCTTGGTTAAACATCTGGAACGAACTTACTCAAACTGCTGAAAAGGAAGATGGTTACAAGACTATGGTAGGTAACACTGCCCTTTTAACATCAACTGATGCTGGTAGCCCAGATAGCACCCCAGCTACTACTCTTTACATTCCTCTTCAATTCTGGTTCTGCAGAAACCCAGGACTTGCTCTTCCTCTTATTGCTCTACAATATCATGAAGTCAAGTTCAACATTACATTTGCTTCTTTAACTAGTCTATGTGATGCTACTTCAACCGGAAGTCCTACTCTTAATGCTTCATTGTATGTTGATTATATCTATCTTGATACTGATGAACGTCGTCAATTTGCTCAAGTTCAACACGAATATCTCATTGAACAATTGCAATACACTGGAGCTGAATCAGTTGGATCTGGTGCTGTCAAGAGCAAGCTTGCTTTGAACCATCCTTGCAAGGAACTTGTTTGGGTTGTTCAACCTTCTACAAATACTAATCCAGCTGCATTCGATAACGATGGTGCTCAAACCGTTACCAGTGCTAAACTCCAACTTAATGGTCAAGACCGATTTTCAGAAAGACCTGGTGCTTACTTCAATCTTGTACAACCATACCAACATCATACCAACATTCCATCTGTTGGTATCTATGTTTACTCATTTGCTCTTAACCCAGAACAACATCAACCAAGTGGCACGGTTAACATGTCTCGTATCGACAATGCTACCCTTCAGCTCACCACTGCTGTTGCTGGATCCCTCAAGGTCTTTGCTGTGAACTACAACGTGTTTAATTTTTGGACACAAAAAGTAAATCGAGAAATTGATTTGCTAGTGGAATGTTTTTGACTATGTCAAAGATATTTCGCGACACTTTCAAACTGCGGGAACCTCCTTATAGCCTTCACTACCACTTTTATTTGGAAACATTTAAAAGGATCTCGGTTAATAGCCGAACCCGATGGTAAAAATGTGAAGGATTGGAAAATCCGCATCCAAGCGCCCTACCAAATAGTTTATAACTATTTGCGGGCGAAGGTTCAACGACTAAATGTTAGTGGGCTAATTCGTACGAATTTGCTTAAGATATAGTCTAGCCCCTTTTAAATTCACCGAAAGGTGGGGTATTTGCGAAGAATTATGGCTGGTGAACTACCCTCCTCACGCCAGCAAGAGTATATTCATAAAAAGAATATGCTAGTAGAATGTTTTTGACTATGTCAAAAATATTTTGCGACATTATCAAACTGCGGGAAACTCCTTAGAGCCTTCACTACCACTTTTATTTGGAAACATTTAAGAGGAACTCGGTTAATAGCCGAACCCAATGGTAAAAATGTGAAGGATTGGACAATCCGCATCCAAGTTCCTTACTGTCTTTTGACAAAGGAAAAGGTTCAACGACTAAATGGTAATGGGCTTAACAGCTTAAAATATAGTCTAGTCCCAATCTGAAAAGATGGGTATTAACGATGGGAGGCCTTGCTTACTCCAATTAAGTAAGCAAATAGTATCATACTTTATGATAAAACTTATAAAAACATTGAATTTTATTTAAAATATTAAATAAAAACAATCAAAAACAATATGGATACAAGTGAGAATTTTAAACAGTATTTATCAGGATTTTTTGACGGAGATGGTTCTATAACTGTAGAAAAGATGAAAAACATATTTGAAGTCATAAAGTATTAGGTATTGTAAATATTAGAACAAGTATAATGAATTTTGATGAAGATGAAAAGGTAGTACGTACTACGTACTCATCAAATAGTGGAAATCCAGACACTATATTTCTAAGTTCACAAGGAGTTTATCGTTTACTTTACAACTCAAAAAAAGAAATAGCTAAGAAGTTTAGAAAATGGGCAGGAAATATTCTTGACGACATTATATTTAATGAAAGTGATGAATTGAAACTTCAAATAGAAAATCAAAAATTATTATTGGAACAAGAAAAAGAAACTAATAAAACTTTAACAAAAGCATTAAATACTAGATCACTTTATAATAATCATTATTATAGATATATTAGTAATAAATTAGAATGTTAAAAACCCGAACACATGTGTAATAAAAATACTAAATAAAAATACTAAATAAAATCGCAAATTATACTATTACCATTTGGTTTACAAGCAGTTCCGCTTGCACAATCCCTGTATACCCACGAATCATATACGCACGTATCAAACCCTGTACCGCTACAACTCATTTCTCCTGAATTACAAGAAGATGATTTACTATCATCCTTGTTATCTCTATTTTCATCGTCATTTTCATCGTCATCACATTTAACTTGTTTGTTAGTTGGTCGTATCTTAGAAGGTAGTATTGGTTGTTTTGTAGGAGTTGGTTGTAGATATGTTACAGATGGCACAGATGGTACAGATGGTACAGATGGTACAGATGGCACAGATGGTACAGATGGTACAGATGGCACAGATGGTACAGATGGTACAGATGGTTGTTGATTATTCTTTTGTATATTTTTCGTGTTCTTTTTACCGTATTTTATGTCTTTTCTAGAAGCTAATAGATCTCTTCCATCTATTGAACTCGGGGAATCGGGTTCCCATTCTGGAACTTTGGGATATCCAGGTAAATTGACAATTAAAAGTTCTTTGCCTGGAATTTCGGGATTGTTACCATTTGTATTAACTGTAATATCTGCACATTCCATATAATATTCTCTATTACCTATTCTATTAATCCAAGTCCAAAAAATGGTCATACCACCTCCTTTAGAATTTTGTGGTAAATCAAAAGAATAAGATTTAGTATCTAATAAACAATTGGCAATAACAGTTCTTAATACAACAAATGTTTTATCATCATATGAAACGCCAAATTGACAATGTCCACCACCGTGCACAGCAGTTCCTTCTAATGTAACTGTTAATTTAGAATCATTAAAAGTAGCTACTGATGGACCTTTTGGAAATCCTTTACAAGGAAATGTAAAATGATCATCTGTTACTAGTAATGGTGATCTTAAATTGTAATTTACTAGTCCCGAATCTAGGTAATATTTACTTAGTTGATTTCTTCTTGATGGTGGAAAACTCAATGAGATATGTGCAATGCACGTTTTTATTAAAAATAATAATAATAATATTTCCATTTTTATTATTAAAATAAAAATATTTTTAAATTCTTTTCAAATTTGATTAAATACATAAAATAAAAGGATCATCAGTTAAAAAAAATTTACCACCTTCTACATAACCGACTCGTTCTAAAGAATTTGTATCATAGACAAATGAATCATCGGTATAATAAAATGTATCTTCTATTAATGTTTTATTTAATTTAATCTTGTCGATATTTAAATTATTTTTGTTGTCATTTTCAATAACAAAAAGTACATCTGGTTGTTTAGATGAACCAATTGTTTGTTGTCGAAATGCTAAATAACTATGCGTTTTACAATATTCTGATGCATCTTGTGCTTTACGACAACACTTGTTACCATTTTGTGAAATACCCTTGCAAATAACATCTTCACGAGGACCTCCTAAAAGTGATAAAAAACGATTCAAAATTATAGCCTTTTGCACTTGTGTACTTGTATCTTTATAATGAATATCATATTCTAGAAATAAATTGTCAATTATAACAGTAATATCCTTTTTATATGCTCTTTCAAAACTACTTGGGATATTACCTATTCGTTTATGCAAACGTTCAAGTTCCATTATCCTATTTTTCTTTCTTTTTTATATCTGCAAAAATATTTTGATTTTTTTCAAAACTTTTAATTTTATATTCGGATTCTTTATTCGTAAAGGGCGTTGTTAGTATTTTTTGAAATGACAAGTCCAATTCACTAAATGAATTACCTTTTTCAAGATGAATATAATATGAATAACATAATCCTCTTTTGTCCATTTCTGTAATTAAAACGACAACGACATTAGTCTGTTCGTTTATAAATAAATTTAAAGTATTTTTCTTTTTAGAATATTTTATTTCAATTCTTTCACATTCTAGTTCTCCTGAATTATCTATTGATGAAACTGATTCCATTTTTATATAATTAACTTGTTTAAAACTAATATCGAAATGTAATATTACTGTATTATTCGAAATTTCATATGAATTGATTTTCATAATCCTTGTTTATTTAATTGTAAATTATGTTTAAATAAAGTAAATGTTTCTAAAAATACATAAAAAATTGAAATTTTAACAATAATAAATACAAGTAAACAATGATTAATTTAAAAATATATGTTGATGAAAATGACAAAGAGTATGATATTTTAATAGGACAATCGCAAGGGGAAAATGATGCTATAATAAGATCAAGTAATCAAAACGATACTTGGTTTCATTTGGACAAAATCAGTGGACCACATATTATTTTTCAAAACAATGGTGACAAAATACCTAAACGTTATTTTAATCAAATAGCTGGTATGTTTCCACAATACAAATCTAGATTGTCTAATCGTTATTCTGTTATATATACAGAACTAAAAAATGTAAAACTAACCATTACCCCTGGACAAGTAAATGTATCAAATACAAAAATTATCAAAATTTAGTTTAAAATTATCAAAACTTTTAAATTAAATATGTTGGGTGAAATATTATCTTGGACATTTAGTACAATTTCTAATATTGCTTGGTTATTTGTATTCCTTCCACAATTAATGGAAAATTACAATAAAAAGTCATCAGATGCGGTTAGTTTTTACTTGATAGCGCTATGGTATATCGGAGATACACTTTCAGTAGTTTCTGCAATTTATAAATCAATACATCCAGTTCTTATATATACGGGCACTTATCATATTATTTTTGACGTGATATTTCTTATACAAGTAATATACTATAGATTGCCTATGTGGCGTTATTCAAATGCCACCAGCGATACATACCTTACAAGATACCCACTTCTTTTGGATGAAACACTTTATAGATATGATTCCATGTTGTATTATGCAAAAGATGTATTATTACTTCACGAAACTAGTTTGTTACTTGGTTATTCTATATTATTATTATTATTATTATCAAGTCAAGCTATATTCGAATTATTTCCACATATTATTGTAGGTGATATTTTTGCTTGGACATCTACTGTAATATTTTTTTTATCAAGATTACCACAGATTTTATTAAATTACAAACGTCGTAGTGTTGAGGGATTGTCATTTACAGCATTTGTAAATATTATAATTGCAAATCAATTATTCCTTGCATCTATCTTGGTAAAATTAATAGATATAGACGATTCAAATCGTGTAAAATATATTGTTAAAAATATTCCGTGGATTGTAGGATCATCTGGAACAACGTTATTTGATATAATTATATTTATACAATTTTTTATTTACAAATAAATAAAGAATATCAAGTGTATAAATTTCAATTATTTCATAGATTGTGTATATTTTATTTATTGTATATATTATATACAATAAACGCAATAATGAGTTTAAATATAATATTCGATTACGAATTTGTTTTTAATACAAATGATATAAATATTAATTTCGATACAATTTACAACCAATGTACTTTAGAAGATCCATCTGGAAATAGACGGGAATTAATCTATGACAAATGTTTAGAAATATTACAAGTTTTAACAAGAACACCAGGAATTCACATATGTGCATCATTTGTTAATTATAATAATCAACGATACAAAGTAACCATTCGTAATATGTCATGGACTGGTGACACCTAGTGATCAACCTAGCGACACCTAGTGACACCTAGTAATCAACCTAGCGACACCTAGTAATCAACCTAGTAATCAACCTAGTAATCAACCTAGTAATCAACCTAGTGACACCTAGTAATCAACCTAGCGACACCTAGTAATCAACCTAGCGACACCTAGTAATCAACCTAGTGACACCTAGTAATCAACCTAGCGACACCTAGTAATCAACCTAGTGACACCTAGTGACACAAAGTAATATATGCATTATTTGATTCTTTGTTTTTATTCTTTTTATTTTGTATATTTTGATTATTTTATTTTATTATATAATAATATAAACACAATAAACACAAAAATGAGTTTGAACACAATATTTGATTACGATTACGAATTTGTATTTTTCACAGATGATATAACAGATATTGATAAATTTGATATTATTTATAATCAATGCACGATAGAAGACCCGTCTGGAAATAGACGCGCATCAATTTATGATAAATGTTTACAAATTTTACAAATTTTATCTATAACAGCAGGGATTCATGTGTTCGCATCGTTTGTTACTTATAATAATACACAATACAAAATAACTATTCATAATAAAACTTGGGGTCTGGCGATATAATACCTTAAATAAATTCGTAAATAGATTATTGCAATATATTATTTTATTTGTATATATTATTACAATATATTATATTAAATGCAAAATCTACCACCTGAACTTGTTGAAGAAATATTAAAAAAACAAGATAGTATAAAAGATATTACACGATTATGCAATAGTAATTCTAAAAATAAAAATATATGTGAAAATTATTTTACACACGAAATTAAAAGCAAATTTAATAGTTCAGTACAAATATTTGCAGAATTAATTATGAAATTTAATATAATTGAAATAAGATACGCTGGGAAAACAAGATTTGCAAGAAATGCTGGATCACAAAGTGATTCGTTAATAATTAAATCGCATAAAGTATATGGTAATAATCTATTTATGAAAAAATTTAAATATTTACTTTCAGAATGGTTAAAATACGATGGAAATGCTGGTACTCCTTTCCCAAATAGACCATTTAATGAAGATGAAAATATTGATGGTGAATTATTAGATAGAGAAGAGTACGAGTTTTCATTAAAAAATGATGGCGAGAATCTTTTTTTACAAATACAAGCCAATCGTTGCTATAGATTAATAATATCAACACCAGATAATAAATTATATGAAAAAATTATATATGATTATTTAAATAGTAAATTTGAAAATGGAGATGTTTCTTTTAAACCAACGAATCCTAATCGTGGTAGTTTTCCACCTGTAACTTTGTAACTTTGTAACTTTGTAACTTTGTAACTTTGTAACTTTGTAACTTAAATTAAATAATATTGTAATAATTATTTAATTTAAATTAAAAATTCCATTGATAATACGCCATTTTCTATAGTTAAGATATTATAAGATATGGCAAAAACATGGATTTTTATTTCTGGATTGTTTTGTATTAACTTTAAAGCTAATGTAACGTCATTAAATCTAGATAAATTTAACGAACCTGTTGGTTGATTATCTTCTGGTCTTATACTAAACGGCATAGTATATATATAGTTCATTGGGATAACAGAATGAACGTTATCTGGGAATATTGTTCTATAATAAAATTCTGATAATTTTTCAAAACGATATTTTCCATCTAATAATAAAGATGCTTCTGTAAATAATGGTGATTCTTCTGGAGTTTTAGAATAAACAAAATAATTATTATTATCAATATTTGCCTTTTCAACTCCGAAAAATATAATTTCTTTACAAGGATGTGAAAATCTAAGATCGCAATTATAAGACGAAATATTAGCTGGTATTAATTCGTCGCCGTTATATTGAATTTGTTCAATAACATACTTGTGAGAATTTTCTTGAAATTGTTTTAATATAACATCATCTAAAAATATATATTCTGCATAAACATTTGAACTAATTATTGATGCGTATCCTGGTTCGTCTCCATCGTAATTTACACATTCTGAAAAATTTCGAAGTTTAAAATTAACCTTAATATCTTGTTGAAACATACTCAATAATGGTAAAGCAGAACTATATTGTTTAGTAAACCAAAAATCAAGAGGTATTACTAAATCGACTTCTTTTTTAGCATTTGTATAATTATTTACATATGTATCAGATTTTAACAACATAAAATTTTTACCTAATTTATCAGTATTTGTTAATTCATCCCAAGCATTCATAAATTGAGGATATAATCTATCTACTACAACTCCACCTATCTGTAATTCTATAGGTTCTGAAAAAATAGAATATCCTAATGTATCATTCCAACAAACATAATTTCCAGATATTTTATTTAATCGTGGTAATCGGATATGCAAATGTAATTTAGAAAGAAGATGTCCTCTTTTTGGTATTTCACAAGTAGTCTTTTGTCCAAATGTGGCTACGGTATTCATATTTAACTTTACTGTTTCTGTAGCAAAATTAACATATCTATAATAGTTGTACTTGAAAATGTTTATTTGTGGATCTTTTGTCAAATACACATCTTGTATACCAATTGCTTGTAATTGAAGAATACTTGGTGACATCTATATTAATAATATCGATATAAAAAAAAAGTAAAATTAAAACTAAACTAAAAAAAAAGTAAAATTAAAACTAAACTATAAACATAAATTTATTTAAAAAAATAATATATATATATATAATTATGGCATCTAAATTATGTCTTAAGAGGTTAAATAAGGAAATATTAATGTACCAAAAGGAAAATTTCAAGTTTCCTAATCTAATATTACGACATCAAGAAGATGACATATTACTTTGGTATTTTATAGTATATGATTTAAAAGAAACTCCTTTTGAAAATGGTGTATATTTTGGAAAAATATTATTAGACGAACAATATCCGTTAAAACCACCAAATTTTATTTTCATAACACCAAATGGGCGTTTTGAAACGAATAAGAAAATTTGTACTACATTTTCAGCTTACCATCAAGAAACTTATACAAGCACTTGGAATATAATGTCAATGATGACAGGTATGATTTCATTTATGACAGATATTGCACCAGATACTGGTATAGGTTCTATAAACACATCTGATACAGAACGGATTAATTTAGCAAAGATGTCATTGAATTGGAATAAACACGACGAATGTTTTAATAAAATTTTCCTTGATATAGACAATTTAATTTTACTTTAATCTAATTTTTTACGTTTTGTAATCCTTAGACCTAAATTAGGTTTTGATAATTTATCCCTTAGTTCAGCGTTAATAGCATCTTGAAACAAGGTATTTTCCTGACAATCGTATTTTAAAAATGGATTTCCATTATTTATGGGGTTAAATGGGTTTACAGCATAACCTTCATTTCCGATATGTAATTTACCAATATTTTCAATAACTGGTTCTAATTCATTAGAAAACCAATCAGAGAAATTATTTGTAACAGTTGTAAAAAAATCACATTCATCCCCTTGAGGATTACATTTGTATAATTTTTTCAATGTATCTTTTTTATTTGTATCATTATTTGTATCTTTATTTGTATCAGTTTGAACACAACCATCTACTTTTAGATTTGGATTTGTCATTGTTTCTATAGATTTAGTTTCCTTAACAATTAAAACTGGGATCATTGTTAATTCGTACATCACGTTTCGTTTAGTATCTTTTGAATTCCATACCCAACCATGTAAAATAACTTCTTCATCGCAAAATATATCACAACGATCATTTGTAATTATATATCTAAGATCTACTAAAGATTCTGTATATTTATTTTTATATTGTTCGCGTAATAATTCATAACATTTTACAAACCCGTACTCTTCTGTTAAATCATTTGTATAAATACAATGTGTATTTTCAATATTATCTTTGACATAAATTAATGATTGTATATTTTCCATTTTATATATTATACATAATATAAAATAAATTTTCAATTAAATCGTTTGTAAACTTTTCTGTTACTTGTAAGTTTTATTTAAGTTTTTTGTAAATTGAAGCAAATATTTAAAAAAAATTGAAAAACAAATATGGTATATAAATAAGGGAAATAATATACAAAATGTCTTTTTCTAAATATTTGCTTCAATTTACAAAAAACGCTGCTAATGAACAAACTCATTTATCATTTAGCAATGGTAAATACAATGTTCCTGATAATAAATACGAAGAATTTTACAAACGTTATTACAACATTATTTCTGATAATACAAATACGGAAAAGGATTCTCTTTATTTGATTGAAAAAGTATATAATTCAAAATTTGCATTTTTTATTGATTTGGATGTACCTAAAAAATCATTTTACAATTTATCAGACAATGATGTTTTGGACATTATTACTGCAACGCAAACTGCAATTTCCAAGATGTTTGTTGAAAATCAACTATTGTTAGAGTATATTGTATCAAAGAGAATCACTGCCAAAGGTAGTAATTATCATATTAATTTTTATAATTTGATTGTTAACAACACTGTTGCTAAACGTTTAATTACTACTATTTTGGAAAACAACACTGTATTGACTGATGATATTAAAAATTCAATTGATGTTTCTGTTTATAGAACAGGATTGCGCTTACTTGGTTCTAAAAAAATTGTAAAATCTAAGAACTCGGATAAGAACTCGGATAAGAACTCGGATAAGAACTCGGATAAGAACTCGGATAAGAACTCGGATAAGAACTCGGATACAGAAAAGGATACCGACGGTGTAGAAGCAGTGTATAAGATTTATGATTTAAATATTGGAAAATTTACAGAACTTGAAAATACAACATTTGAAAACTTTTCTAAAACAATTGTAAAAAGAAAAAGTACTATTGATGTTTCAGAATTGCAACAAAATAATATTACTAATACTACTAACTCAATTGAAAAACAAATTCCAGTACGAGGAATTAATAATGACAAAATTCAAACAGAATTAACTAAACTTTTAATAAGTATAAAAGAACAAAACGAATGCTTATCAAATTTTGACGTATCAATTACAAGAATTTATCTAAAACCAAACAAAATGGGAATTTATTGTTATTATGTATCCATTAACAGTAAACATTGTCCTTTTAAAGATCGTGAACATTCTAGAGACGTTAGCCCGATTTATTTTGAAATTAGTATAAATGGAATCTATATAAAATGCCACGACGAAGAATGTAGAAGACGTGTATTTCCAGATTCTGGGTTTAGTCTACCAGATGATTTTGAAACTGTATATCCTGAAATTTACCTAAGTATGACAACAAAATATTGGCGTTCAGAAGTTGTATTGACAGATGAAATGAGATCTGCTTTAGAAACAAGTTTAACTGGTTCACATTATTCTATTGCAAAAGCAGTTTTCCAAATCTATAAGGGTAGATTTCGTGTAGATGATGTAAGAAATACAGAATGGTTTGAATTTGGAGGAGTTAGATGGAAAAAGAGTCATTTGATGAATATTTTAATATCTGAAGAATTACCAAAATATTATAGAAGTATCAAGATAAGTGATACATCTGTTCAAACTAAAAATTTGCAAGATTTTTTAGTAAATACAGACAAAGTTGATGCAAATATGCGTAATCAAATGGTTGATAACATTATTTCAAAATTAGAAAATGTGGGTTTTAAAAATAATATTTTAACACAGATCGTTTATCTTTTTAAAACATACGATAATGATTTTTATACAAATTTAGATTCTACTCCACATTTACTTGGATTTAAAAATGGTATTTATGATTTTAGAGAAAGTCGTTTTAGAAATGGTACCCAAAATGATTACATTACATTTTCAACAGGTTATGATTACATTGATTATGATGAAACTTGTCCACATACACAAGATATTTATACTTTTCTCGGACAAATTATTCCAAATACACGTGTATTAGAATATACATTAAAGGTACTTGGAAAAGCACTTATTGGAGCACCAGATGAAAGATTCTATATTTGGACAGGTTTATCAGGTGCTAATGGTAAATCTACATTGGTAAATTTTTTGGAAAATACATTAGGAGATTACATTACTGGCGTCGACGTTTCTTTGTTGACAAACAAAAGAGGTAGTTCAAGCAATGCATCACCTGATGTTGTTAGACTTCGAGGAAAGCGTATTTTTACTTTTCAAGAACCAGAACACGACGATAAACTTAGAACTGGTATTCTAAAACAATACACTGGAGGCGATACTATTATTGCAAGAGAATTATTCAAAGCTCCCGTTACATTTAAATTACAAGGAACTATGATTATGTGCTGTAATGATTTACCTACAGTCACGAGTTGTGACGGGGGAACTTGGCGAAGAATACGTGTGGTGGAATTTAAATCAAGATTTTGCGATAATCCAATCAAAGATAACGAATTCAAAATTGATCCTTCCATCAAATACAAAATTAAAATGTGGCGACCATATTTTATGAGTATTCTAATTCATTGGTATGAAAAATTTTTGAATGAAGGAATGAATGAACCAGATGAAGTGAAGAAAGCAACTGCAAAATACAAAGATGACAATGACAAATTCAACGAATTCTTTGATCAAATCCTCGAAGAAACATCAAATGACTTTGAATCAAATAAGAATATTTATAGTCATTTTTCTACTTGGTGGTCTAATAATTACCCAAGTTCAAGAGTCCCAGATATCAAAGACCTCAGACGTGCAATGAAAATCAAATATGGAAATGAAAAAGAATCTATTATCAATGGTTGTATGAATTATGGTTTTAATATTCGTATTAAACAAAGTTTTAACGACGATATCCACGAAAACAATGAAGATTTGTAATTGACACCTCCATCTATGTAATTTCTAATAAAAATATTAAATATACGTTCAAAATCTTATTTAAAAATAATTATATTATAATATTATTAGAAAATGAATAAAATTATTACCCCCAAAGCAATTAATTTTAAAGAATTAGTAAAAAATTCAAATACGACTTTATCACTTAATGTCCAAACTAAAATGGTAGAAGTGATGAATGAAGAATTTACAGAATCAGAGCAACAATGGTATATAGCCAATCTATATGTTTATATGAATTACCACGCAACAAACGACTTTCCAATTAACTTGGAAAATGTATTTAAAATGATAGGTTTTGCAAATAAAGGTAATGCGATGAAGACGATTAAAAGTAATTTTATAGAAAATGAAGACTATAAAACTTTGCTTTTCCATACGGAAAAGCAAAAAAAAACAGATGAAAAAGCTGCTTTTCCCAATGGAAAAGCAGGTCAACATACTAGAAATCTAGGAGGAGCAGGATTAAACAAAGAAGAAATTATGTTAAATGTAGATACATTTAAGAATTTATGTATGATAGCAAAAACAGATAAAGGAAAAGCGATTAGAAAATATTATGTAAAATTAGAAAACATTTATAATAAAATTATTAAGGAAGAAATTGAAGAAAATAAAAAAGAAATTGAAAATCAAAAATCTTTGTTAGAAAAGGAGAAAGAAAACACTATCAAATTAATTGAAGAAAAAGAAAAAGAATTAATCAAAACACAAAAAGAACTTGTAACTTTAAAAAAATTAAAAACTAACAAATGGTACGATCAAAAACCTGGTGATACTATTTATGCAATCAAAGTTGATAATATTATCAAAATAGGAAAAACAAGAGATATTAAAGCCAGAGAAGCATATTATACACAAAATCAGACTGGTGATATTTTTTATATTAAAAAATGTCATAATTGCGATTTAAGTGAAAAGGTTATTCATCATATGTTAGATAAACACCGTGAAGAAAATAATAAAGAATGGTTTAATATATCTGACGAATTAGCTATTTATATTATAGATATAGCGTGTGATTTTTTAGATAATTTTATAAATTACAGTGAAAAGTTACCAATATCAAATCTAAAAGAATATTTGGATTTGTCTTATAAAGTTGTAAATCCATCTGATAAAAATGATTGTGAAAATAAAGAACCATTAAATAACAGTCTATTAAATACAGTTGTTAATATTACGTGTAACGAAGATAAAATGAAAAGATTCATACAAGAATTTTGTGAAATAGACCAAAATAATTACGCTTTAAGTTACGAATTATTAGGAGCTTATAGAATATGGTCAAAAGGATTAAATGCAACAGATAGGTCACAATTTTCAAAATTTTTGAAAAAACATTATAAATCAAAACGAAAATATTATAAAGAACACAATGAATCAAGTTTATTAACATATATAGGTATAAAGCCAAAAGATTTAAATATAACAAGACAAGATAAAAATACTTTACCAAAATATGAAGAATTCGTTTTAACAGAATGTAAATATAATTACAATTATAGAATCGGTTATACAAATTTTATAGATGAATACAAAACATGGTATTTAAAAAAATATCCAGATTATATTTTTTCAAAACAAGAACATTTCAATATGGATGCATATTTAAATCGTAATTTCCTAAAAGAAAAAATAAATATGCCTGGTTATAGAAATGTTATCGGAATTTGGGGCGTTCAATTAAAATCTGAAAATTCAATTACATTAGGTATAAATCCTACACATAGAAAACAACTAGTCAAAATAGATTATAAAACTAGAACTATTATAGAAGAATATAAAAGCCTTGCAATAGCATCAGATATGTTAAAATTAGATCAAAGTACTATTATAAACTATATAAAAAATAAAAGATTGATAAATGATACCTTACCAAATGTTTCGGTTCGGCAAGATAGTTTTATTTTACAATACAAAAAAGATACCTTGCATATAAATTAAAAGTTGTATATATATTATTTTTTTATAATATATAGACATATATGAGTGAGATCAATATTGAAGATGTCAATTTTGAAGATACCAATTTTGAAGATACCAATTTTGAAGATATCAATTTAGAAAATGTTAAAGAAAAGGATACTTTTATTTGGGAACCATTACAACCAGAATGGCAATCTAAATTACTTTGCAACACATTTGTTATAAAAAATTGTTTAGGAGATGGTAATTGCCAATTTAGGTCTATAGAAACAGCTTTGTCAAATGCTGGATGCAAAACAGACCACGAACGATTACGAAAATCACTTGTAAAATATATTAATAGTTTAGATAATAAAGATTTTTTTGATATTATTCAACTTTATAGAATTGAAAAACAAAATGGCGAATTTGTTGGAGACTGGGATCCGTTTAGTATTAAAAATAAAAGACAATTTAACAATGAATTAAAAAAACCTGGTTTTAATTTTCAAGGAGATCATATAACATTATCTCTTGTTTCAAAAGCACTGGGTTTAGATATTATTCTTCTTGATAATTATTTTAATATTACAGATTTAAGTAATCCTGATCAATTGCAACCAAAAGTAATTGTTTTATATTATGATAATAAAGGCCTTAACTTTAGCGGGCAAGGTACATCCGGGCATTATCAAACAATTGGAATTATAACAAAAAGAAAAAAAGTATATACAATGTTTAAAAGATCAGAACTCCCTGAAGAAATAGACAGGTTATTAGATAAACATAATTTTTTTTTACAACATATTCGAGATATTTGCAATAAAGATCTTGGTTGTAATAAATTACAACTAAATAATATAATTAAACAAGTAGAAGATAGAATTAAAACTAAAATATCAAAACACGATAAAATAAAAATTATACAAATAATAAGAACTATCTTGGAAAATGAAAATTACTTTAATGAAATAAAAACTAAAACTACAAAGAATTAACCCTGGATCTATGTAGACAAGGCGCCTTTTTATTTTCTTGTTTTTCTTGGAGATTTCATTTATAACTTAATGATGGCATAGAATTTTCGTATCTATGCAAACATAATTGTTAAAGGTACCTTAATTTATAATAATAAAAAAATTTTTTATATTAAGTTATAGTATATAATGAAACTTGATATAACAATAGAACATTTAGTAATGTTAGTAGCTATTCTTTACATACTTTATTTTATGATGACTGCTAAAGAAAACTTTGAACAAATTACAAATTCAAATTCTAAACCAAAAGACCGAGCTTGTGCACAAGAATCGATAAATTACGCATATTTAGATTATGTATTTGGTGGAATTAAAAGTCCTAGACAATAATGTTTTATGGAATATGGCGCAAATGGTTTTGGAATATGGCGCAAATGGTTTTGGAATATGGCGCATTCCAAGCAATGAGTGTGGTAGGCATATATTATATATTATAATTAATGATAATATTGGATATTAGGTCTTTATTATTAATGTTTTTTTATATTCTATATTATAATTAATGATAATATTGGATATTAGGTCTTTATTATTATTGCCAATAATGTGTTATTTGTTTACAAAAAATTGGTATATTGTTTTTGTTGCGTTGTTATTTTGTACAAGATTTATGAATAGTCCAGATAGATTACAAGAGGATATTAAACACGATAAATTTTATTCACCTGCATCAGGATATATAAAATTTATAAATACAGATAAAGAATTTGTTACTATTTCCATGTTTTTAAATATTTTTGATAATCATACACAATATATACCAACTGTTAGTTATTTAAAAAATATTGAACACAAGCACGGAATATTTGAACCAGCTTATTTAGAACATTCTGTTAATAATGAACGTGTTGTAAATACACTTTACAATCCAACTTATGATTTTAATTTTACAATTACACAAATAACAGGAATACTTACAAGAAGAATATTATCTTTACAAATTCCCAACAATAATAAATTGTTATACCCAGGTGAACGCTTGGGTTTTATTATGTTGGGCTCTCGTGTAGATATATCTATCCCGACAAAAAATATAAAACAAATATTAGTAAATCCAAATACACACATATCAGAAATGACCCCCTTATTTATATTAAAATCTTGATATTAAAAGCTTGATATTAAAAGCTTGATTATATTATACATTTCGTTTTTTATATGTTTTTTAATTGTATTCGTAATGTATAATATAATATATGTCTTTGATAAATACTACCTTTCTAGGATCTGTGTTTAAACAAGATCCAAAACCAGAGTGGATAAAAATAGATGGTGTTGTAATGGGAGAATCTCGGCAATATGGATATAAAGTAATAAATTCTCCAAGTATTGGTGCAATTTTGGATTCATTAATTAATGACCCGAATGCAAAATGTGTTGTTTACAATTGGAAAACTGCAACTGCATATGTTAAGATTGGTTTTGATATGAAAAATTCACTTGATAGTGCAAAAAATCCAGATTACACTACATTTATTCCAAAAAGAGCAATTGCACCTGTACCGGTTCCTGTACCTGTACCTGCACCTGCAAATTTTAGTAAATTTATGCCATATGTGGATGTTGGTGCTTGGCCACCACCTGATCTTGTTGATATATATAAAAAATCAGGTGTTAAAGCATTTACATTAGCATTTATAATTGCAGGAAATGATAATCAACCATCTGTTGCTGGAGCATATAGTTTAAATACATCGTTTTACTTGGATAAAATTAATGCAATTAGAGCAAGTGGTGGGGATGTATGTTTTAGTTTTGGCGGAGCAGCTGGTAGAGAAATGGCTCAAGTTATAACAAATGTAAATAGTTTAGTACAAGCTTACCAATCAGTTATCAATAAATATTCATTGAAATATGTTGATTTTGATATAGAAGGTAATGCATTAGTAGATCAATCAAGTATTGATAGAAGAAATCAGGCTTTAGTTATTTTACGAAAAAACAATCCCAATTTATATATAGCATATTGTTTACCAGCGACAACTACTGGATTAGATGGCAATGGGTTAAATGTATTGAGTAGTGCTAAAAAGTTTGGATTTGTACCAAATGAATTACGTATAATGACTATGGATTACGGTTCACCTGCTATAAATGGGTTGATGGGACAATATGCTATTGCAGGTGCTCAGGGTACACGTAATCAATTGATTAATTTAGGAATGTCAAATGTTACAGTGGGTATAATCCCAATGATTGGTCAAAATGACACACCAACAGAGATTTTTGATTTACAAGATGCTCAGGCAGTAGTAGATTTTGCTAAAAAAAATAGTTGGGTTAGCAGACTTAGTTTTTGGAGCATTAATAGAGATATTGCAAATAATACAGTATCATCTATTGCTAGTGGAAGTCATAGTGGAATCCGTCAAGTAGCGTATGCATTTTCAAATATTTTTAAACAAGTAAATGTATAAAAGAAAATGAAAATAATTTTGTAAATTATAATATATAAATGGCATCGAGGAAATCATTTGAAATATTCCTTTATAAAAATAAATTAAATACAAAAACATTAATTGATATTCTACCCGAATTATCAAGTAAAACGATTGAATTACTTGGTAAAGATCTAAATATAAATCTAAATGCAAATGCAAATGTCTCAGATTTTTATATTTTCAGTGATGGTGGATGCAAAGGAAATGGTAAACGAAATGCTAAAGCTGGATATTCTGTATTTTTTACAGATGATTTGGATTCACCATTTTATAATTTTAATACAACACGATTAGTTGTAACAGATCCTACAAATAATAAAGCAGAATTGTCTGGTATTAAATGTATTTTTAAAACTATTAATGAAAATTTAGATTTATTTAAGAATATAAATATAATTATTTGTACAGATAGTATGTATTCTATAAATTGTCTTGAAAAATGGTACAAATCTTGGATTAAAAATAATTGGAAAAATTCAAAAGGAGAACCTGTTAAAAATCAAGACTTGATTAAACAAATTTTAGAATACAAAACAAATATTGATAAAAATGATATCAAAACAACATTAAAACACGTATTTTCACATACACAGGAACCAAGTGATAAAACATCACTACATCATAAATTGTGGTATGGAAATAATCTTGTTGATGAAAATATTAACAAAATATTAAATTTAGAATGTTAGTTAATTGATTTTTATTTAAAATAAAATGAATAAAAATATAAATTAAAATAAATTACAATTTAAAATGATTTGCTTAATTATTTCAATTGCTCACCCCTGTTATAAACGACCAAGTGTTGAAACTAGTATTTATTTTTTTGAAACTGAACAAGAAGCTCTTTCTAAATTAAAAGACTCTAAAATTACATTTATTGCCGATTTTGATACAAGTGAAGATCCTAGAATTCAAACTTTAACGACAGATAGTTCTGATGAATTAATTGACGAATTCTTTAAAGAAGTATCTGACATTGACAATTTCTATCGTAATAGTTATATGGATAATCCACCATTTTTTTGGGAAATAACTAAAGTTGCAGCTGGTACAAGTATAAACTTTTAAAAGTTATTTTGATAAAACTTTTAAAAATACAAAAATACAAAATTATTTACTTGTAAAAATACAAAATTATTTACTTGTAAAAATACAAAATTATTTACTTCTAAAATACAAATTTCTTTTGTCAACACAAGATGCAAGATCATTTGATAGTCCTAGTTCTTGTTGTAATTTAATTAAAGCTCTTATTTCTTTCGGAAGACAACTTCTTGTATATCCAAAACCATCCATTCCTGGAACTACTGTACCATAATCACCAATTCTTTTATCTAGTTTAAATAAACTTTTTAAATTTTGATAATCAACACCCATTGTATCGCAAAGATCGTATATTTCATTAAAAAATGTAATTTTTGTAGCAAAAAATGTATTCAAAGTATATTTAAATAATTCACATTCTTCAAATGTTTTAAAATAAAATTCAAAAGGTAATTCAGTTTCGTCTAGGTACTTGTGTTTATAAAGATAATTTGTAAAAAGATCTTTCAAGTCATTTATCAAACCCCTTTGATTTTCATGAATCCCAAACAATACAAATTTAGCAGAATATATATCTTGTTTAAAAGAAACTTCCCTTAAAAATTCTGGACAAAATACTATATCTAATTTTTCATTATTATATTTATTATAAAGATCCCTAGTAGTACCGGGTTTAATAGTAGATTTTAGAATAATAATTGATCTTTTGTTAACAGCCAATGATAATTGTCCAATAACATTTTCAACAATGGATGTATCACACTTTCCTTCAGAATCACTTGGTGTAGGAACACAAATGAAATAATAGTTAATATCTGATGTACTTTCACTAAAATTAACAACCTGTGGTATATTATTAAAATAATTGAAATCTCCAGTTTTTAATTGTGTATCACATACATTAAATTCTACATTATTTTTTTCACATAGGAATCCACACGCAGATCCCACAAAACCATAACCTAAAATATTCACAGAAATTTTTTCTTTATTCATTTTAATTATTAGTTAAAATGATATTAAAAATCAGTTTTTAACTAATTAAATTTATAATGCATTTCATTCAAAGTTTTTCTTCTTCAGTAAAATGCTACTTTATTGTTGGTTCAACTACTTTTTACATTTTGTGCAAATTCAAGTGTTTCCATTGTTTGGTCGCAATAGTTTTCTTCTTGTCTTACGCAACATAATGTAATAAATTTAGTGGGTCTCCATGTAGTATCAGATTTATTTTTATTAGAAAGATTATCTAAAAACTTTAGTATAGGTATCATTAATGAATTATTTGACCCATCTATTTTTTCATCTTCATCTTTTGGTTGTACAAAGTAATTTTTGACTTTATACACTACATTGTACCTTTTATCAATCTTCTGTTTAGGAGTTTCCGTTTGCTTTCCATTTTTAAGATTAAAATAATAAATCAAATGATTAATAGTTTCATTAATGTAAAACCCTTCATTTAAAATTTCAAATACAGCACTTGGATCATAAGTATCTTTATATTCTGGTTTTAATGACCGTTCTACATTGCTTACCCCACCTACAGGAGATGGTGCCATAACACTTTGAATAGTATTACCTCTGGATGTATCAATAAATGTATTAAATATATCTATGGGAGATTCTCTTCCAGCAGTATCAACTATTGTTATATATCCAATTTTACCGTTTGTAAATTGTATTTCAAATACAAAATACAAGTGAGATCTACTTGAAACTTGATTATTTGGTGTCATTTTAATTCTTTTATGTTCAATTCTATACTTGTCAATGATATCTGTAAGGGCATATATGTCAGCTACTTTAAGATCTTTAATATTGATATAACTTGGTATACTTTTTTCAAAAACATTTTCATCTCGGGATACGTCTTTTAATTGAGGGACCTTGTTTATTAAATTATGTATGTTACCAGATACTTGACGATTATTGAAATTAACACGGTTATAATATTGTTCAAATAAATATTTTAGTTTAATATTTGAAACACCTTCTAAATTAGCTAATCCATAATGTAATATACCAGGTGATCCCTTACTTCCTAATAGACTAAAACTTTTTCCGCTACCACTTAGCCCATATCCAAATAAAACGATAGAATAGCCATCTTCTACTTGTTTAAATGTACTGTACAAACCAGGGCTTATAGAATCTGATGATTCAATTATATTATTTATATTTACTTGTAATGAATCTGAATTTGGTATAATAGTTCCTTGTTGACCAGTATATATATCCAAATTAGTATAATCTTCTTCAAATATACCATAAAAATCTCCAAATGAACGCCTTTCTTTATATTTTGTATCTGGATTAGATGAACAATCTATATTTAATGATTTCAACTTTTTATTTTCAACTGTTTGTAATTCTACTGTGTGATTTTTACTTTCTTTTCCTATTAATGGTTTGATTCTTATATAAATTCTTACGGCACCAGATAAATCTTCATAAATATTTGTTAAAAGTCTATCTTGTTCTCTGTAATCTAGCTTATTAACATTCCAATATTCTAATAAATTACTTAGGTCTCGACAAAAACTCTCAGGAACTCTATTTCTACTAGTTTTTGATTTTAAATATTCAAAATTAGGACTCTTTATATAATCTGACAAGTTTAAAAATCTAATATGATTTGTAATTTCAGTTTTTATTTTTTCAAAATTTGTTTTTATGGATGTTTTAATAGTATCATTTAAATTATTAAAAGATCCCAAATTATTACCAATAATATCATCTAGAATTTTTATAATTTCTTGTTTCCTAAAGAAAATATTATTTAGGGCTACAAAATTGGTAATAATACTATAACAATTATCATAATCAACTTGTGTTTCTATACGAGTATTGTTATTTTGTAATAATAATTTCTCAACTTCTTGTAATCGTTTTTGTAATGTTGCAATTTCCAATCCTTGTTGTTTTTTTTGTTGTTGTAATGTATTTATTTCAGATTCCATTTTAGAATTACGTTCTGCAAAAGATGATTTTTCAGACGTAAGATCTTGAATATTTTTATCCATTGATTTTATTTGTTCATCTTTTTCTGATAAATGTATCATTTGCTCATTTATCGTTTGTTTTAATGCAGTTTCTATATCAACTATATTTTGTTTTAACCTTTGTATTTCTTTATCTGATAAATTGCTTGATTCAATATTGGTATTTAAAACACCCTTTAGATTTTCCTGTACAGTTTTTAATTCTAATAACAGTTTTCGTTTATACTCTGTAACATCATAATTTATATTCTTAGACCACTCATTCCATTTCTTGTTGTAATCTTGTATAGCATTTATAATTTCTGTTTTTTCATTTAAAACTTTATCTTTACAACGTGTTTTATAACCATTCAATAATTGATTTTGTAATTCGTTTTGAGTTAACTCTTTTTTAACATTTGATAATTCGGATTTTATCATTTCAATAGCATTTTGTAATTCAGAAATAGTTTCTGTTTTTTCTTTTAATTTATTATCATATTCTGAAATAGTATCTTTATTGGACAATATATTATTCATCGACTCCTTTTCATTTTGTAATAATAAATCTAAACGTTCTTGTAATACTTTCCGTTCTTCTATATATTTTTGATTTATCCGTTCCAAATCTTGTATTTGTAAATCTTTGGATGTTACAAATTCCTTAATTTCATCTTTATACTTGTTAATTCCTTCTAAAATATCATCTTTTTGATTTATAATTTGAGATTTACATTCATCTAATTGCTTTAAAGTTAAAAGATACTGATCATTAATAATTTTAATTTTATCTTCGTATTGAGATTGGATAAAAATTACTTCATTTGATTTACTATCAAATAACGTTTTATATTCTTGAGATTTTTTATTATCCTCTTCCATTTTAATTTTTTTAATATCATTTTCAGATTTTTCAAGATCTACAGATTTTTCAAGATCATTAATTCTCATTTCAAGATCATTTACGATCTTTTTATGTTCAGATTTTGAAACGGTTTCTTCTTTATTTTCAAATAATCGTAATAATCGTTGTTTGTCTTTTTCAGCAAAACCCCTTACAATTGGTAATTTTTGTATAATAGTCTGCATATTTTCATTGGAAAGTAAACTTGTATCTATTGGTTCTATTAATTTACAAAGCGTACCATTTGAATTAATAAATCCAATTACCAAGTTATTATCATCAAGTATAAATGCAAGTGCCCTAGATTGTTGAAATTTAAATGGCGTAAATATTACTTGTGGATAATTTTTCTTTATGTAATCTATAATAGATGTAGAATCCATGTTTATTATAGTTTATATAGAAATTAATTGTTTTTAAAAAACTTTAAATAACAGTAATAGTCAAAGAACCAAGATGACCTACAAGTTAATGTAACCTATAATGTTATTTTTTTGATCTGATATTAAATTTAAATTATTTATAATCATACCATCTGTCAATAAATGTTTTTCTTGTTCTTTTATAATTTCTTCCTTTAACATTGGTTTACATACTTTATGTTCTGTATCCCATACTAAATTATAATGCGTACAAGGTAAGCATCTGTTTTCATTTGGATCTAGTTGCTCTCCTTCTAAGCATTGAATTTGTCTGATAATGTGATCACCTTCCTTTTCTGTTAAAACAGGAGCATCGATAATAGATTTTTCAAGATCTTTAAAATCAGATGGTTTTACAATTGTTATTGTAGGTAATGTATCCGCTATTTTTTCTTCAATTACCGGTTCCGGTTTAATTGGTTCAGAAACAGTTGTTAGATCAGTTGTTAGATCAGTTGTTAGATCAGTTGTTAGATCAGTTGTTGTCGGTTCAGGTTCAGAATCAGTTGTTAGATCAGGTGTTGTCGGTTCAGGTTTAACTGTTTGTTCAGAAACAATTGTTGGTTCAGGTTCAGAAACAGTTGTTAGATCAGTTGTTAGATCAGTTGTTAGATCAGGTGTTGGTTCAGGTGTTAGATCAGGTGTTGTCGGTTCAGGTTTAACTGTTGGTTCAGTTGTTAGATCAGTTGTTAGATCAGTTGTTAGATCAGTTGTTAGATCAGTTGTTAGATCAGGTGTTGTCGGTTCAGGTGTTGGTTCAGGTGTTAGATCAGGTGTTGTCGGTTCAGGTTCAGTTGTTAGATCAGTTGTTAGATCAGGTGTTAGATCAGGTGTTGTTGGTTCAGTTGTTAGATCAGTTGTTAGATCAGTTGTTAGATCAGTTGTTAGATCAGTTGTTAGATCAGGTGTTGTCGGTTCAGGTGTTGGTTCAGGTGTTGGTTCAGGTGTTAGATCAGGTGTTGTCGGTTCAGGTTCAGAATCAGTTGTTAGATCAGGTGTTGTCGGTTCAGGTTTAACTGTTTGTTCAGAAACAATTGTTGGTTCAGGTTCAGAAACAGTTGTTAGATCAGTTGTTAGATCAGTTGTTAGATCAGTTGTTAGATCAGGTGTTGGTTCAGGTGTTAGATCAGGTGTTGTCGGTTCAGTTGTTGGTTCAGTTGTTAGATCAGTTGTTAGATCAGTTGTTAGATCAGTTGTTAGATCAGGTGTTGTCGGTTCAGGTTTAACTGTTTGTTCAGAAACTGTTGTCGGTTCAGGTTCAGAATCAGTTGTTAGATCGGTTGTTAGATCAGTTGTTAGATCAGTTGTTAGATCAGTTGTTAGATCAGTTGTTAGATCAGATTCAGAAACAATTGTTGGTTCAGAAACAGTAACTATCGGTTCAGAAACGGTTTTTAGATCGGTTGTTAGATCGGTTGTTAGATCGGTTGTTAGATCGGTTGTTAGATCAGTTGTTAGATCGGTTGTTAGATCAGTTGTTGTCGGTTCAGAAACAGTAACTATCGGTTCAGGTTCAGAAACAGTAACTATCGGTTCAGGTTCAGAAACAGTTGTTAGATCAGGTTTAATTGGTTCAGAAAGAGTTGTAACTGTTGGTTCAGGTTTACTTTTTTCACCTTGTATTCCTTGTAGTCCCTGTATTCCTTGTAGTCCCTGTATTCCTTGTAGTCCCTGTAGTCCCTGTAGTCCCTGTAGTCCCTGTAGTCCAGTGTCTCCTTTTTCACCAGCTTTGCCTTGTTCTCCTTTTTCACCATGTAATCCTTGTAATCCAGTGTCTCCTTTTTCACCAGCTTTGCCTTGTTCTCCTTTTTCACCATCTTTGCCTTTTTCACCTTGTAGTCCTTGTAGTCCTTGTAGTCCTTGTAGTCCTTGTAATCCTTGTAATCCTTGCAATCCTTGTAGTCCTTGTAATCCTTGTTCGCCTTGTAGTCCTTGTAGTCCTTGTCCAGGAGGCCCTTGTAATCCTTGCAATCCTTGTAGTCCTTGTAATCCTTGTTCGCCTTGTAGTCCTTGTAATCCTTGCAATCCTTGTAGTCCTTGTAATCCTTGTTCGCCTTGTAGTCCTTGTAGTCCTTGTCCAGGAGGCCCTTGTTCGCCTTGTAGTCCTTGTTCGCCTTGTAGTCCTTGTTCGCCTTGTAGTCCTTGTAGCCCTAGTCCAGGAGGCCCTTGTTCGCCTTGTAGTCCTTGTCCAGGAAGCCCTTGTTCGCCTTGTAGTCCTTGTAGTCCTTGTGGTCCAGGAGGGCCTTGTAGAATTTGTTTAGGTGTTAGATTGATAATTTTAATAGGTATTTTGAATTTTTTAATTTGGTTATTTTGATCAATTATACCAACTATATTGTCCAAGTCTTTAACTATACCGGAAATATTCATAAATGGTGTTATTGGTGGTAATTGTTTTGGTACAAGTTCTTTATTTATAGTATTTATAATTTCTTGTGATTCTTGTTTGTTGATATTTGAATTAATAGGTATAAAATCATTTTGTAAAGGATTAAATAAAAATTTCATATTGTCAGGTGATTGTAGTGGTTGTCCCTTTTGAATTTGTTTTTCTACTATTTTTTGTTCATCTTTGTTTATTGTTTGGTAATTTTTTAAAATATTTGGTAAAATACCATGGTGATCTTGTACTAAAGGTAAATTTTTACTAGTATAAATAGGTTTATAAAGACGGTGTTTTTGTCCAAATTTATTAATAAAACCTATAATACGATTTTTATGTTTTATAAATGCTCGAGCATTTCCGTGTTTAAAAGTTTTTGGAATATTGATAAAACTAGAAGGTGGGTGTACTATATCAGGATATAATCTCAAAACTCTTTCTAAACAGTGTTTAGCACTCTTAACATTATACAAACATTTGTCTTTATCAATAGAGAATCTTCTATTTTTTAAATTTTTGTATATTTTACCATTTGATTTTATTAATCTTCCTGTTATAGGATTTATATAGAATTTAGGATTAGTTTTACTCATTATATATACTATATTAATTATATATAAAAATAATTTAAAATAACTTAATAACTTAGTCAATTAAACAAATTGGTTCTTGTGTTTCCGGTTCTATTGGTTGTGATTGTGTTGGTTTTGGTAGTGTTGTTTCTGATATTTCTTCTTCTAATACGAAAGAAGAAATATCGTCTTCTATTTCGCAAACTGTTGAATCAAAACGGTCATAAAATTTTTTACTTTTAATTTTATGTATAGACTCTTTGTATTTATTGAAATTTTCTTCGGATTCTTGTAAATTCATAATAATATCCCAAGTTCGTTTAAGTTCTTCTTTGACATTATTAAACCAAATTTTACTTCTTTTTACTCTTTGGTTATTATATTTGGTTACAAAATAATAAGTTGGTATTAAATCTTGACGTAAAGACATTTGTTCATTTTTCCAATCTATGTATTCTTGAGTAGTTTTAATATGATGTGGTGAATAGATAAATTTAGGATCTGGTCCACTATTTGCTATTTGTAATACTATACCTTTAGCTTGTTTATCACCAAGATTTTGATCTATAAATCTTTGTTCTGATTCTAATTCTTCTATTTCACATTCAAAAAAATCACATACATCAAGGTCAATCGACTCCATCTGGATTTGTGTCTGTGTCCAGTAATGTATAGGGACTCGAGATTCGTCAATTTTTCTACTTTTGGGGCATTTAATTTCCAACATAACTCCATCTGGTGTAATTCCATCAGGACTTGCTGCTAACCATTTTAATCTAGAATGTGAAACAAGACCAAATTCTATAACTGTTGTATTATTTAATTGACAATAAAGTGTATTAGCAACTTCTTCGTATTTTTTACCCCAAAGTGTATAAATAGAATCTTTAAATACATTTTCGCCATAAAATGCCGAGCACTTTTTAATAATATAATCTTCTCTTGTTTCGTAATGATTTAATGGTGTAGTATCTTGGTATTTGAAATTTTTAATATTAAATTCTTCGACGTATGGTTCGCAAGTTTTTTTAGAAAGGAATAAACAACTTGCTGCCTCACTTGCCGTAACTCGTTTGTGTCTTGCGGTATACCATTCTGGTGTTCTTTGTTCGGGTTGTGGACGTTTTTGGAGTGCTTTTACCTTTCTTCTTAATTTTTTCAATTCTTCTTCTGAAGGTTGTTGCATTTAAATAATAACACTATTCTTTATATTATAATTCATTTTGTTTTTAAATTAAAATGTAAAAATTTACAAAAAGTTTAAATATTTTGCGTAAAATTACAATGATTCTGATGATTTTCAAAGAGTATAACGTCTTTTTAAATATGTTTTAAATTTAAAAATAATATACCTTATAGCGTTATAAACAGAATATAACAAGTCTAAATGATAGAAGAAATAAAAACAGATAATAATTGTATAGTTAAAGCATTTGAAAATAACCCAATATCAATTTTACATGAAGATATAGATAATAAAAAAATATATTATTTTAAAGCATCTGATATAGGTAAAGTATTAGGTATTGTCAATATACATTCAACAATACAAAATTACGAAGAAGATGATGAGCGTGTTATACGTAAAGCCTATGACACCGAAAAACGTATACAAGATACCACATTTTTAAGTTCACAAGGAGTTTATCGTTTACTTTACAACTCCAAAAAAGAAATAGCCAAGAAATTTAGAAAATGGGCTGGAAATATTCTTGACGACATTATATTTAATGAAAGTGGTGAATTGAAACGTCAATTAGAAGAAAAAGAAAATTTATTAAAAGAACAAATTAAATTAATAAAAAGATTAGAAAATAAGCCAGAAACCGAAGGATTTTATAAATCAAATGGGTATATTTATTTAATAAAAGACAATTCTAATATTGGCCATTACAAAATAGGTTTATCAGAAAATCCATCTGAAAGAGTTAAAAATTTAAATTGTGGGTCGAGTACAAATTCTTTAGAATTAGTAAAAACATTTGAAACAAAAAATGTAGTATTGTCAGAAAGATTAATCCATAGTGCATTATTTTCACATAAAATTAAGAAACAAAAGGAGTGGTTTTATGTATCAAATGAACAATTAGTTATTTACTTTATAAAAACTATAGAAAAATGTATAGAATTTGTTGATAAATATTCTTTTAATAATATATCTGAAGAATTAGAATCAATAAATAAAAACGAAATAGTATTACAAAAACAAATTGTACAAGTTGAAAAATGCGTTCAGACGGATATTATTATAAAAGATATTGATTTACTAGACGATACAGCTAATGATAAAGATACAATAATATTTAACAGATTTATTAATGATTCTTGTATAATACATGATTTGGAGTATATATCTATGAGAGAATTGGTATACCAATATAAAACGTGGAGTAAAATAAATAGTATATTTAATTATAAAGATTTTGAACAATATATAGAATCAAAGTTTATTGTTAAAAGGATGTTTAATAAAATGTTTAATACAGATATGAGATGTGTTTTAGGTATAAATTTAAATAAATCTTTTTACGAATTTGAATTTAAAGAACCATTTACAGATTTTGAAAATTTTCTTAAAAGTAATTGTGTAAAGGTTCCAACTGGAAAATTAAATAGATCTACGTTAAAAGATTCTTATGAGAAATGGTGTAATAGTAATAATAAAAAAAATCCTACGAAATCAGATATAAATAGTTTATGTAAATTTTTAGACAAGTATTTTTTTAAAGATTATTTCTTTGAAGGAACTTCTAGTTATCATGGATGGTATGGTATTACAATTCAAGAAAATGTATTAAAGGGAACCGGAATAACATCAACTTTATGTAAAAAAATATCAATATGTAAAGTTCACAAAGATAATCCTAATGAAATTTTACAAGAATGGGATTCTCAAAAAGAAGCATCTAGAGATTTAGGATTAAAACCTAGTACATTAAAATATCGTCTTGATAATAAAACTATATTTAATGAAGTTTATTATTTAAAAAGAAAAAATGACATACTAAATACATAAAAAAATTACAATTTTTAATTTAAAACTAATTAATTTTTAATTGAAAAATGGATAACAACTTATCTTATATATTATTATCTACGATAGCATATGAAGGTATGTGGATTCTGGGTACCGCAAAAAATTTAGATGAAGCATTAGAATTTTTTCTAGATACAACTTTAAAAACAAAACCACTTGCTGAAACTAAAATATCAGATGAAGAAATGATTAATAGAGCATTATGTGATAATTGGCAGGATGATTATATGAGTTATTGGGTAGAAGTATGGAATGGTAGGCAAAGAATATGTACATATAAATTTAATAGATTAACAAAGTTATTAGACAAACAGAAGCCACGTTTTGGGGAATTAAATGAAAATGAAAATGAAAATGAAAATGAAAATGAAAATGAAAATTAAAAGTAAAATTTTTAATAAAAATTATCAGTTACGTTAAAAATTGTTAATTTAAAACTTTGTAATATTTAAAAGATAAAAGGTAAAATGGAAACGACTTCTGTTACTTCAATTGAAATGTTTTTATCCGAATTTGTAGGTTTGAAAAGTACATATGATGCAGCTCAAGAAATTCTTATTAAAGAACAACGAACAGATAATGAAAAATATCTGGAATGTATACGATTATCTGGGCGTTTAATTAAATTTTTAGATGAAATTAATCCTTTTGTGATGAATAGACATAAAAATGAAATTTTAGAAACATATTATATTAGTGCAGAGTTGTTGGTTAGGACTGTTGGTTTACATATGAATAGAGGGGGGTTTAGCGATCAAGAAAGGAATACATTGTATATGGCAATTGCCCATTTACGAAAGGTATTATCATTAGAGCCATTTAATCGGCGAGCTATGGAAACATTTAAAATGGTATTTTTATATTTGACTATTTTTAATCCAAATGCAGAGGAAAATTTAGTATTTTTGAATCAGATTTTGGTAGTTGATCCTTGTGATTATCAACTTCATTATAATTTTGGATTTATGTATCATAGAACTCATAAATTGGATAGTAGTGTGTATCATTATAAATTATCAATTGGGATTATTGATTTGTTGATGACAAATACAAAAGAAGAATCTGCTTTGATTGCTTTTAAGCAATTCAAGATTAAATGTTTAAATGGTCTTGGTAGTATTTATTTTACTATTCAGGATCGTGATACTGCCTTGTATTATTTTAAATTGGCTTATGATATAGATCCGAATGACCCTGATGTTAACAATCAAATTGGTGTAGTTTACACAGAGTTACGAATTACTGATAAGGCTATTGAACATTATACTCGTGGTATTGAAAATTACAAGAATGCACATATTTCAGTTGATAAAGATATGTTAATTGCAAGTATGTATATGAATATGGGTTTAGCAAAATGTTATGAATGTGATTTTGTTGGTGCAATTGATGGTTATAACAGAGCATTAAAATATAAACCACGTCTTTCATTGGCATATCAAAATAAATTATTAGATTCAAATTATATTTCTCATTTAATAGAAGATCCGATGTATATTTCACGTATTCACAAGGCAATCAATAAGATTTATCCACTTGTAATTGACGATTATCGTATTGGATGTCCAGATTATAAAGTAAAAGATGAAATTGTTAAATGTAAATCAAAGGGTGATTTAGTGAAATCTGGTACAAAGATTAATATAGGTTTTGTATCTGGTGATTTTATTTGTCATCCAGTTAGTTACTTTTTACATAGTATTTTGAGTCATATAAATTATGACCTTTTTAATGTAACTTGTTATTCTGTAAAGGTTGTAAAGTTGGAAGAACTATTTCCTAAATGTAAATGGGCTGTGGTAAAAAACATGTCAAATGAAGATTTTAAAAGTCGTATTCAATCTGATAAGATTGATATATTATTTGATATGTCTGCGCATACTGGTGATAATCGATTAGATACTTTTGTATTAAAGCCCGCGCCAATTCAAATTAGTTATTGTGGGTATCCTAATTCGAGTGGTATTCGATCAATGGATTATCGTATTACAGATAAATTTTGTGACAGTGATAAAAGTCAAAAATATTATCAGGAACGTTTTATTTTCATGGACCGTTGTTTTTTGGCATATACACCAAGTATGGGAATTAAAGACATTCCAGAAATTGTTACTGAACAACCTTGTACAAAGAATGGGTGGATTACATTTGGTACATTTAATAGATACAACAAGGTTAATGATATGGTGATTGGAGTGTGGGAGAAAATTTTACAACAGGCACCGAATGCAAGGTTTATGATTAAAACAAAAGAGTTTTTAACTCCTAAATTAAGGGCTCAATTCCTAAATGCATTCAAGGATAAATCTGTGTTAGATAGAGTTATTATTATGCCATATTCTGATACTTATTCCGAACATTTACCAGATTACAATAAAATGGATATTGCAGTTGATACATTCCCATATTCTGGTACAACAACAAGTTGTGAAAGTTTAATGATGGGTGTCCCCATTCTTACGTTATTTGATAATGTACGTCATTACCATTCTCAAAATGTGACAACTAGTTTAATGAAAAATAGTGGTTTACCAGAATATGTAACTTATTCACAAGAAGAGTATATTAGTAAAGCAGTTTGGTTTGCAAATAATATAGACAAATTACAGGGTCTTAAACAACGTGTTAGAAAATGTTTTGTAAATGGTCCTATTTGTGATTATACAGGATTTACTGATGAATTTGAAAATAAATTAATTGATATTTACAAATCTCATAAATGGTAAATTAAATGAGTGAATTAACTAAATAAATTAGAATAAATAATTTATTTAGATATAGTATTATAATGTATAATATAATTAATTATTTTTATAAAACATCACCACCAAAAATCCCAGAACTACCAAAAATTCCAGATCCACCAAAAGCACCAACTCAAAAAATTGAACAACAAGAGTCACGATCAACAGTAACAAGAAATAAAAATGCAAATACCGTTTATGTTGTTCTTCACAAAAACACACGTGATCCATTAGGTGTATTTGACAACTTTGAACTAGCAAAGGTAAATGGTGAAAAATCCACTCATCATAACTGTATAATTATTCCATTCAAACTTAATGACCCTTGTAAATATTTGTTTAACCCGGTATTCGAAAACAAATAAGGTATTCGAAAACAAATAACTAATGACTGTACTATATAATTCTCGATCTAGTTCTCGTTCTCGTTCTCGATCTCGTTCTCGATCTAGTTCTCGTTCTCGATCTCGTTCTCGATCTAGTTCTCGTTCTCGTTCTCGTTCTCGTTCTCGTTCTCGTTCTCGTTCTCGTTCTCGTTCTCGTTCTCGTTCTCGTTCTCGTTCTCGTTCTCGTTCTCGTTCTCGTTCTCGATCTCGATTTGCAAATCATTTAAGAAAAAACTAAAAATTTATCCTTTTAAATAAACACAAACATAAATATGTTTATTGGTTTAGAATATTATACTAATAAAAAATCTACTATTCGTACCTTTAAAACATTTGATGATTTTTCATTGTATAAACAGCAAAATTGTGTATTGTGTTGTAATGATTTTAAGGGGGACGTGTTTATTTTACCTTGTAAACATATTTTTGATTTACAATGTTTTATGACTTATGTGAAATTTAATTATTTAGAAAAAAATTATAGTTGTAGTGATAATAGTAGTGATAAGGGCAGTGATAGTGGTGACAGTGATAGTCGGTTCGCTATCTTATGTCCGATATGTAAAGTAAGTAAAGTAGAAAGTAATACTTTGGATTTATTTAAAAAGTATAAACTAATTTTAGATTTTCGTTTGTGTTTAGTGAAGAAATACAATATACTAAAACAGCTAGCATACGATCGAGACAATACAAGCAAAAAATACACTGATTAAAAAATACACCCGTCATACCCCACCCGTCATACCCCACCCGTCATACCCCACCCGTCCACACCACCACCGCTTAATAATTTAACATATATGACAGTCTTGTTAAATCATTTGTTAAGATGTTTATTTTATTTAAAACATACTTAAATAAAACAATTAACCTTTTATCGTTACGTAACAAATATTAAAAACAAATAAAGATTAATTAGTATAAACATTATAATTAGGTAATTCGATCATACAGTTAAATTTATCGTTACATAAATTATTGATAGTACCATCGTTTTTTAATTTATGAAATGTAGTTAACGTATTGTTAAAATAATCAAATTCTGTTGTAGGTGGGTCAAAACAGGTTCCGTGTTTTTCAAATTCATGTTTCCAAAATGTATCTGATTTACCACTGCAACTATTCCAATGTTTATTTAAGTCATCTAAAATAGGTCTAATAATAGATAAATTAAATTTTTGATTTGTGCAAAATTGTGGATAACCACCATTGATATAATCTGGCCATAAACCATGAATAGAAAAATCATTGTATTTACTACATCTTTGTAATGAAAGATAATAAACTAACGAAGAAAAAATAAAATTATCCATTTTAATACAATGTAATGTCCATGAAAACAAAATTATTTTTAAATTGTTTTAATACAATGTAATGTACATTTTTATAATGTTTTCTTGAAAAATAAACTTTTAGGAAAAGTCTTCAGGATTATTCCTAACATTTTGTCTAATATTTTGTATTTGAGCTTTTGATAATATATAACCTTCATTCTTAGAATGTTGAATAACATTAGCTATTTTTCTATTTATATCAAGTAAACGTATAAATTCTTTTGTATAATCGTTAAAATAATTTAAAAACTCATTACTTTTATTATATTTAGAATTCAATATTTTATACCAATTTAAAGTTGATATATCTATAGATGAATTGTTTAGAATTTTGGTGTCTTTTAATTTATGTAATAATAAAAATAATTCGTGATATTCATTATTATATGCACCAAATAATTTTTTAATAAAGTTTTTTAATATTATATTTTTGTTGTTCATACATATATTTCTTATAAATTTATTTGTTTTACAATAATTTTTTACATCATTTAATGTGCGTAAATTGTATACTATTTCTAAAATTATATCTTGATTTTGCATTTACTATAAACTTTTAAAAAAGTTTTAACAAAAATTAGTAAAATAATATAAAAAATTATAAAAAATATTCATTTTTAAACATATATTTCTTATGGTGTATGACGTGGTTAAATTTATACCCTGAAAAATAAATTTTTAATTTAAATTGTAATCTAAAAGTACACCGGAAGTACTTGATTTATAACCACGTATTACTAATTCCCCAGTGTCAATTTTTAAATGACAACTTTTACATAAGCTAACTAAATTATAAATTTTATTTTTATGAAAATGTTTGTCATTTACAAAGCCAGATTCGTCACAATTCTTTTGTTCATTAATATGGTGAGTATCCAATGGGACTTGACCACGTTTTGGTTTATATCCGCACACTTGACATTCGTTTGTTATTTTTTTGTTATTATATCTACTACGTTTTGTATCTATAATATTTGTATTATTTGAAATTATGTAATTTCTTATGTTAAATGCTAAATCAATAAAAGTAGAATCTTGAATAATTGATTTACATACTTCTAAACCATATAAATCACTACCTGATCCTGGTTTAAGACATCTTTCAAAAATAATGGTAGATTCTCTTGTTTCAACACTAAGATGACATACATTTATTCTTGATTCTGATGATATTTGTGGAATTTTTGGTAAATCGTGTAAATGTGTAGTAAAAAAGAATTTTGTGTCTTTATTGATCAAATTTAATAATGTAGATACTACTATTGCACAACTACTGTTTACTTCTGTACCTCTACAAAGTTCATCTGATAAAACCAAAGTATTTTTTCCTGCACAATGTAATATCCGTTTTAATCCACACATTTCACTTGTAAAACTACTTTTGTTTGCAAAAAGATTATCCGCTAAATCTACTTGTGATATAATAGTGTGAAATGGTGCATAATTAAAACTTTTACACGGAGTATACAATCCAGATTGAGCTAAAATAAGACATACTCCAATAGATCTTAATAAACTGGACTTACCACTACTATTTAATCCATATACTAACATACCCAATGAGTCTTTTGTTAATGTAATGTCATTAGGTATATATTCTGTATCATTATTTATTAATTCTATAATAGGATGACGTAATTGTTTAGCAATAAAAAATGATTCGTCATTATCATCTACATTTGGTCTACAATAATTATTTCGTTTAGCGCATTTCATATTACTTAACGATACGTCTATTATAGCAACAAATTGTGATAATTCTGTAAAAACATTGTAATATTTATTTGAATAACTTTGTAATTTATTTATATAATGTAATTTTACTTTTTTTACAAGTAATTCTCTTGTTGCAATTAAACGGTTAGATAATTTTGTTAAATCATCTGTATAAAATTTACACATATTACTTGTAGATTTCATTGTAAAATTTTCATCCTTACAATCCTTTAACAATTTTTGATAACGTATTTTTGTACATGTAAAAAAATAACCATCGTTATCAGTAAATCCTAATTTTACCATCTGTAAAGTACCTTGCTTAACCGTCTTCGGTAAAGTACCTTGCTTAACCGTACTCTTATTTTTCTCATTTAGTATATCATCAAAACTTTGTCTCGATGTTTCGATTGATGTTTCTAATAAATGTATATCTTGTTGAATTTTATCCAAATCAGAAAAAATACTATTATTAAAAAAGTTGACAAATTCTTCCTTTGATGTATTTAACCCGATGCGTTTCATTTCTGTTAAATTAAATGAAACTTTGTAATCAGATATATATTCAGCAAATGATATCAATATGTTATCTTTAGGAATCGTTGATTTTAAATATTTAGTATCTGCTAATGTATCAAATAAATTCATTATATTTATATATGTATTATGTAATCGTTCAAATTCATAAGGATGTAATTCCTCTAAACCCATTTTTCTATGTAATCTATCAAAATCGGTTATGTTATTCAAATGTGTTTCAATCTTCTTTACATCAAAATTATTCATTAATTCTTCAGTCAAGTTATATCTAAAATTTATTGTTGAAGGATTACGAAAAGGTTTTGTTAATGTTTGTTTTAAATGTCTTCGGCCTATAGAAGTTATTGTATAATTAACAACATCAAAAATACTAGATATCTTATGATTTGTTGTTGTTGTTATATGTTGAGGTAATATATTGAGTTGATGTATAGTATTTAACTCTAATGTTAAATTTAAAGATTCCTTTACAATTTTTGGAATTGCTAAATTGGTAGTGTATTTTATATCGTGAGCTGCCATAAAATCAATCAAATACATAAAATTAATAGTTGATAACGGTTTGTCAAGTAATGATAGATATTCTAATGGGTCAATTAAACCAAAGTTTATATGTTTATAAATTTTCTTAAAATATTCTGTTTGGATATTACGTTTACTGTAGTTGATATTGGCTCCAATGACATTTAATTTATATGTAATATTCATTTCTTGAAAGAATTTTTTCAATGTATTTGTGTAATCAAAACCACTTTCTGAAATAATATATGATCTAATTTCCTTTGTATTATATCTTGATAAAATTTTATTAACATCATCTAAGCATAATCTAAATTCATTTGATTTGAATTCTATTACATTTTCATTAATTTCTATTGTATTTGTTGTATTATTTAAACTACATACGGAATATAATAATACTCCATTACGATTTGTTTTGGGATTTGGATCGATTATTTCAAAAAATATATTTAAAAAATAAAATTCAGTGTCAAGATAAGTTTCAAAATCACTACCTTTAAGACAAGGTGAATGTACTGCTACTACACCTCTTTTAACTAATTTACCCTTACGTTCACTACTAGTCTCTAGTTGGTCTACTATAACAACTGTATAATTGTTTTCTAATAAAGGTGTTAAATATTTTGGTAAATAAGGAATTCCAAAACCACAAAAATCAGGAAATGCTCTACTACTTCCTTCTTCTAATCTTCGAGATTTATTTTTATTGGAAAAATCACATCTAATAATTTCTGCTATAATATTGGCATTACCTATTGTTTCATTTTTATTTTCTATACGATAAACTTCGTAAAAACTTCCACAAGCATAAAATACACAAGTACGTTCTCCATATTCTTGAATACTGTTATTGTAAATTTCAAAATACTCGTCAATCATATCGTGAGGCATCTAATAGTTAAATTAATTTGTTTTTAAATTAATTTAAAATTACATTAGATTTGGTGACGAATGAATTGCAACAATTTCTTTAGTATTCGTGAATTTTATATTTTCTACAATAATTACAGTATATGTTTTTTCTACTAGTTTTGGAATATCTACATAAAATTGTGATCGTTTAATGTTATTGTATGTATGATTTGTTTTATTTTTATCCAGAAATCTAACTTGGAATACATCTGATGCGATTTCAAAAAAAATACAAGTTTTTTTCCCATATATATTTAAACAATATTCGTCAAAAATATTATTAGAATCCTCATTATGTTTGTGTACGTATTTTTCCTTTACGTATTTTTCTTGTTTTGAATTGATAATAGTACGGTTTATGTCAATACTATAATCTTTTGAATTATTTAAACTATATTGTATAGTTTCCATAATAATGATTAGTAAAATTATATATCAGATTAAACAAATTAAATTTAGTTTTTTTATAAATGCCTAATTTTAAATGCCTAATTATAAATGCTAATTATAAATGCTAATTATAAATGCTAATTTTAAATGCTAATTATAAATGCTAATTATAAATGCTAATTATAAATGCTAATTATAAATGCTAATTTTAAATGCTAATTATAAATGCTAATTTTTTTATAAATGCTAATTTTTTTTTATTTACGTATAATATAAATAAATATGGAATACATAAGTCAAGCTGAAAAATTTGTTGAAAAACAATTATCTTATCCATTATCAAATCCTTATATTATGGCAGTTTTAAAAATAACATTGGCTCTTTATGCAGCTCAAATTTCACCTAAAGCTCCAGAATATTTGCAAAATTTGTTTAAAAATACATTTGTTAAATTGTTTTTGATTGCCTTAATAGTTTATTTAAGCGAAAAAGATTTGCAATTAGCAGTCTTGATTGCCATAATTTATGTATTTGGTATGAATCTATTATCTGGTAGAGGATTTTTTGAATCGTTTTCAAATTATTCATCCGATTACAAACCATCTGGAAATTCAAAATTGTTAGAACCACAAACTGCATTGTATCCTGGTTGTGAAAGTGTCACAATGGATGACTTGATTAAAATATTTGAGGGTGATCGTTCTAAATTTGCAAATGCTGTGCAATATTCATTCCAAGAATTAATGCTGCGAACAAAAACTAAAGATTCAAAAGAACTATTAATGAAAATTGCTTATGCAGCTGGATTACCTTATAATTTATCATTTGATAAGCCAGAAACTGCACCATATATTGCAACTTTGTTGGTAAATTATGGATTTAATGTAAAAGATAAATGTCAACCACCGCAATAAATTAATTTAAAAAAAAATGAAAATGTATTATTACACTTTCATTAATACAAATGTATACCGGATATTGGTTTACAAATAATAATTATAAAAGGGGAGATATTGTATTTGTAAACGAATTGTTAGAATACTATATATGTATAAAACCTCATAAATCAAATAATTTAACATTTCCTAATAAAATTGATATGTATTGGGTATCAATTTCATCTGCTTTTCTAGATGATTTGATAAAAAATACTTGTAACTATACTAATTACAATTTTACAAAAGACAACCAAAATGAACAAGAAGACAACCAAAATGAACAAGAAGACAACCAAGAAGACGACCAAGAAGACGACCAAGAAGACAACCAAAATGACCAAGAAGACGACCAAGAAGACAACCAAAATGAAAAAAATGATGTTATTAAACTAAAACCAATTAAAATGAATACTATTTTAAAAATTATTACAGCAAATTTAAATAATCACGACGATGACTTTGATGAAGTTGACGTTGATGAAGTTGACGTTGATGACGAAGTTGATGAAGTTGACGTTGTTGATGAAGTTGATGAATTTGCACCCGTTACTTCCACCTTACCGATGAAATTTCGGCAAGGTATTATAAAGGCAACAAAGGCAACAAAGGCAACAAAGGCAGCAAAGGCAGCAAAGGCGTTATCGGATGATGGAAAATGTACAGATTATATAGAAAATCAAAAACAAAATGATTTAAAAAAGCGCTTGAGATGTATAGAAGATGATTTACAAAATCATAAACGACAAAAATTAGATAATGACGAAGAAATATCTAGTTTACGTGACCGTTTGTTATTAATGAATACGGACTTGAATACAAAATCGTTTATAATAGATAAATACGACAATACTTCAAAAATGTATGGTAGTGATTATTCAAAGGGAATGAATTGGATCAAGACAGTTAGTAAGATTCCATATGGAAAATATAAATCTATGCCTGTAACAAAAGATGATTCACAAGAGAAGATTAAAGATTTTTTTGATCTAGTAAAACAAAAATTAGACAAAAATATTTATGGATTAGAAGAAGTTAAACAAGAAATGATGGAATTTGTTGCTAAAAAAATAACAAATCCTAATAGTCGAGGGCACGTTTTAGCTCTTTATGGCAATGCAGGTGTCGGAAAAACTAAGCTCATAAGATCTTTAGCTGATGCCTTGGAGTTGCCTTTTTATCAAATTAATTTTGGTGGTCTTAATGATGTATCTGTTTTAACAGGGCATAGTGAAACATATGTCGGATCTAAACCTGGTAAAATAGCAGAAATTTTCACAAATTCTGAATATATGAATCCAATAATTTATTTAGATGAACTAGATAAAATTAGTGAAAATAAAGCAACTGAAATTTTTGGTACATTAACTCATTTACTCGATGAAGAACAAAATACAGAATTTCAAGATAATTATCTTTCTAGTATTACTTTAGACTTATCAAAAGTCTTTTTTGTTTTAGCTTTTAATGATATTACAAAAATAGATGATATTGTAGCTGATAGATTGAAAATTATATATATAGATCCTCCTAATTTGCAAGATAAATTAATAATTTGTCAAGATAAAATTATCCCTGAAATTTTAAATTCTGTAAAGCTAAAGGATGATTTTAATATTGTTATTGATAAAGAAGTTATAGAATATATTATTTCTAACAAAACAACAAAAGAAAGTGGCGTTAGGCAATTACGAAAAAATATTGAAAAAATAATTAATAGACTTAATTATGACATTTTAATTGGGAATTTTGACAAATTAAAACGAGAAAACAATGATAAAAATATTATTATAACTAGAACATATACAGACGATGTTTTAAAATTAAAAACAGATGATACTAGTTATTTAAATATGTATCTGTAAAATTACTTGACTAATAACATATAAATTGCAACTATTATAAATAAAACTCCTATATAAGTATATCTTTGATCTTTTTGAATAATCATTGGTAAATATAATCTCCAAGGTATATCTTTTGGTTTTTTAAATAAATCATCTAATAATCCTATAACACTAGATGAAACATTTTTGTTAATTTCTTTTATAGATAAATTATATATACTTGTAGTTTTATTTTTATTATATTCTGTTTCTATAATATTTGCAGCTTCTTTATCTAATTCCTCTAATTCTTTTATTTTTTGCGAATTTGGTATAAATGGATTGGTCGTAATTTCACTACGTTCCTGTTTTAATATAGGAACTGCATTTGATATATTTGCAATTTGATTTAATGACATATTTACTATATATTAATAATATAAATTAAATATTATTAAAATTTTAATTTAATTATCATCATCGTCATCGTAAATTTCATTACCTTCTATTTTAATAGATGTTAATTCTGGTAAAGAATTTTGTACAGAATTTTGATAACTAGTAGAATTGACACCATTTGAAGAAACATCTACGTTATTTATAGGTATAATAATGTTGGAGATACTAGGGGTACCTTGCCCACTTACGTACTCTGCGTTAATATTACCTTGCCCACTTACGTACTCTGCGTTAATATTACCTTGCCCACTTACGTACTCTGCGTTAATATTACCTTGCCCACTTACGTACTCTGCGTTAAGGTTACCTTGCCCTTGGTGAATAACATTATTATAGTAAGATAACGTCTCGTAATGATTATTTTGTAAAAATGATTCGAAGTAAATCAATTTTTGTGAAATGTCTTTAACTGTTGTATTAATTTTTAATATTACAATATCTATTTGTGAAACAATATTTGGATCATTTTGATATGTAAATTTTAAATTTTCAACACCACACCTTGCTAATTCCATTTCGTGAATAATAAGATTTATATTTTCACAAGCCTTGATGTATTCGTCAGATTGACAAAAATTTTTATTCATATGTTTTGAATTAAGTATATGATATAGAATTTCTACACATTCTGTTATAACACTATTAATTTCAAATATTGCTTGACGTCTAGAATCATTTGATACAAATCTTTTTACAGATTGATAAAATACGTCATTTTCTAAAGAAATTATACCATCATAACTTCTTGCAATTCTACCGTTTTTTTGAATCTTACTAATGATTTTAAGATTTATTAATAACTTATCTGGAATCATATATACTATACAAATAGAAATTACTTTTTGATAAAATGCGAAATATTGGCAAAATATTAAAATTAATATTTACAACATTTGTATTTATATGAAATTTCACCACCAGTTGGTCTAGTCAAATGCACTTGAGAAAGTACTTCATTTTCATTACAACTAACATCGTGTTTATCAAGAAATATACTATTGCCACCACCCCAATCATTTGCTGGTGTAGTTACATCCCTACAAGTTAATGGTTTATTAGATTTTTTACATGTATAATCATAGCGTATTTGACTTTCAGATGGTCTAATTAAACGAAATTGTGATAATACAGAATCACTTCCGCAATCAATATTGTGTCTATCAAGATAAATAGTATTACCATTACCCCAATCATTTGCTCCTGTATCTTTATTAGTTGCTGAACCTAAATCACCACTTGAACAAGACACTTCGTATTTCATTTTACCCGTTGGAATTTTATCTTTGTCGTATTCTCTTGCTAAATGAAAACGTTTAATAGCATTATCTTTACAATTAACGTGTTGTCTATCAAGAGATATAGTATTTCCACCACCTTCATCGTCGAAATTAGTATCACTTGACCCAATTACTTTAAAAACTGAAGTACTACTAGTACCTGAAGCACCTGAAGCACCTGAAGCACCTGAAGCACCTGAAGCACCTGAAGCACCTGAAGCACCTGAAGCACCTGAAGCACCTGAAGCACCTGAAGCACCTGAAGCACCTGAAGCACCTGAATCAGTTTTAGAGTCACCTGAAGCAGTTTCAGTTTCAGAACTTGAACTTAGATATATACCAGCTCCGATACTACTACTGATGCATATTATTATTAATATTATTATTATTATAGTTATAGTTTCCATTATTATATAATATAATAAAGAAAAAAAATTTTTTTATACTATATGTAATTGAAAAAATTAATTTTGTACTATATAGTAATGGAAAAAGAGTATTTGATAATAGATAATCACGTTGGTAAAAACGGCGATATAACAGAATTTAAAGAATGTGATGGAAAAATATTAATAAAACAATTTTCTGGTTTAAACACTGATAATTTTATTATAAAAAAATTTAACGGTAAACGTTTAGAGTTTTCATTTTTTAAATTAAATGGCGTGTATTATATTAATATAAACGGATGTCACATAATAGATTATAAGCATTTTATAGATATTCAGCATATATCAAAAGATGAATCAAATGTTAAAATAAAAAATAGATCAATAGGGGATATGATATTAATTGATTGCGATGTAGATATTGTTCACAAGTCATTAACTGTAATGTCTGATTGGATGAAATCTAAACAAAATACATTTAATGATTTTATGTATTATATATTTCATTAAGCAAGTACATAAAATTCAAAATATAAAATTCAAAATATATAAAATTCAAAATATATAAAATTCAAAATATATAAAATTCAAAATATAAAATTCAAAATATAAAATTCAAAATATAAAATTCAAAATATAAAATTCAAAATTCAAAATATAAAATAAACAAATAAAGCTAGAATTATTATAGAAAACTGAAATGTATATAGCGTTTTTCTATAACCTTCGTCGTCATAACCTATTCCATATAATCTAGGTTTTCCATTTGGTTTAAATAAGATATTAGGTTTTATAATATACAATATGATAATAATACTTAATAAGTATGGTATTTGTCGAGATACTTGTTCAGATAATTTAAACATATATCTTGATTATTATTATTATTTATATAGAAATTAATTTTACTTTAAAAAGTTTATTTTAAATAAAAATTTTTAAAAAACAAGTATATATATATTATGGAACAAGTATCTCGACAAATAGAAAGTGGACAAAGTGAAAGTGGACAAAGTGAAAGTGGACAAAGTGAAAGTGGACAAAGTGAAAGTGGACAAAGTGAAAGTGGACAAATACAAAGTAAAACGGACGAGTGTGTAAAGAATATGGTTGAAAATAAGATATATCCATTTATAGATGAAATGGTTGATGTGTTTTATACTGAAAATTGTAATTCAATGATAAAACAAGCTATTGAAACAGAAAGTGATAAAAAAACGTTTTTAATGTTTG
>Ga0209354_10000062_pt1 | contig 53004 bp, 68 predicted proteins | sample LauGreSpBDMM15DD_2_FD_187562 | JGI IMG/M metagenome (GOLD analysis project Ga0209354, IMG submission 187562) | Freshwater lake microbial communities from Lake Michigan, USA - Sp13.BD.MM15.DD (SPAdes) (version 2) | ecosystem: Environmental > Aquatic > Freshwater > Lake | place: Lake Michigan...
GAGTAGATGTTCCAGCACCAGCACCAGTAATATTTAAACCAATAAACATTGATTTAGCAACTGATAGACCACCAGACAATACAGATGCAGCAGCACCAAGAGCAGTGGCATCAGTGGTAGAAGTAAAAGTTACGGCACCAGAAGCTGCAAGAGTTGTAAACGCACCAGTATTTGTAGTAGAAGCACCGATTGGAGTATTGTTAATACTACCTGTAGTAATTACTGCACCAGTAATTGTTTTATTAGTTAGCGTATCAGTAGTGGCACGACCAACTAAAGTATCAGTTGAAGTTGGTAGTGTTAATGTTCCACTGTTAACAATAGTTGCAATAACTGGACTAGTTAAAGTCTTGTTAGTAAATGTTTCAGTACCAGCTAAAGTAGCAAGAGTGCCAGTAACAGGTAGTGTTAATGTAGTATTGGCAGTTGTAGTTAGCGCAGTAGTATGTGCACCGATAGTGCTAAAGTTACCACCGATAGTGATAGTCTTACCAGTATTAGCAACACCAGTACCACCATATGCACCATCAATTACTGAACCAGTCCAAGTACCAGTTGTGATAGTACCAAGAGTTGTAATAGTTGCTTGACCAACATAACTTGAAGAGATATCAATAGCATCAGCAGAGATAGAGATACGGTTATTAGTACCAACTGCATTTAAAGTATTACCAGTCTTTGTTAAACCATCACCAGCAATAACAGAACCAGCACCAGAAAACTGAACAAAAGTAATCGGTGTAGTACCAACAGTAATAGCACCAACATTGGTACATACATAACCATTATTTGCACCAACAGTACCTTCTTCAACGAAAGTAAACGCACCTGGAGTAATTTCACTATCTTCATCAGCGTCAACTGTACGAGTCAATACCCAATTTACAGAAGCAGTACCAACAGTGGTAACTTTATAGAAACCATTTTGCAGAGCAGTTGTTTGATCTTTAACCAAAACACGATCACCAACAGTAAGAACTCTGCTATCAATAGTAAGAGCAGCTTGAGTTCCAGAGTTAGTAAGAGTTGCACCAACACCAGAAGTTCCGTTGGAATATGTTGCAGTTAGATTACCAGTTGTAGTAACGATAACTGAGTCTTTAACATCAAGACCAGTTTTTACAGCATCAACATAGTTCTTAGTAGCTGCATCGCTAGATTGAGTAGGCTCAGCAACAGAAGTGATACGCTTGTTGGCAACATCGACAGTACCAGAACCTGTTGGAACTAAGTTTACGCTGTTGTTACCAGATGCTGCGCCAACAGTCATATTGCCAGAAGTGGCAGTAACGCTAGTTGCTAAAGCAGCACCAAGAGTTGGAGTAACTAGAGTTGGACTACTAGCAAATACTAAAGCACCAGAACCAGTTTCATCAGAGATAACACCAGCAAGTTCAGCAGAAGTAGTGGCAGCAAATACGCTTAGTTTATCTGCCACATAAGCAGCAGTACCACCTGCACCGAATGCCACAGAAGAAGTATCTGTACCAGTGAAAGTTAATGTATTGCTTGCAGTAAGGGTTTTACCATTGGCAATTGTTAGAGTGCCAGTGCTTGAACTAATTGTTAAACCATTAATACTTGTTGCTAGAGCAGCACCAAGAGTTGGAGTTACTAGAGTTGGACTAGATGATAGAACAACTGAACCAGTACCAGTTACTGCAGTAATGCCTGTTCCGTTAATTTGGAACACATTACCAGTAGCAGCTGTGTTGAATGTTTTATTAGTAAAGGTATCAGTAGTTGCTTTACCAACTAGAGTATCTGTGGCAACTGGTAATGTTAATACGCTAGAACCAGCAGTAGCACCAGATAAGATTTGAGTAGTTCCAGAAGTAGAACCCGCAAATGTGGCAGAAGTTAAACCAGCAAGTGAAGTAGAAGATGCACCAAGAGCAACTGTTGTGCTACCAATAGTAACTGAACTATTTGCTAAATTGGCATTAGTGATACCAGCAGATCCACTAAGATTGGTATTAGTTAATCCTGTGATGGTATTTGAACTAGCAGCAATTGTTTTGTTTGTTAGTGTATCAGTAGTGGCTTTACCAACTAGAGTATCTGTTGCAGCAGGTAGTGTTAAAGTAGTAGAACCAGCAGCAGCACTAGCTACAACTGTTGTAGTGCCTGTAGTACCTGAAAAAATAGCACCAGCAGATCCAATAGTTGGAGTAGTTAACGATGGGCTAGTTAGTGTCTTATTTGTAAGAGTTTGAGTACCAAGTAGCGTAGCAACAGTTGAATCGATATCAAAAGTTACGCTAGTGGCTGTACCCACTTTTGCGGCAACAGAAGTAATTCCAGTGCCACCAACAAAAGTAACAGTATCTGTTAATAGAGCAAACGCTGAAGTGCCAGTATCACCAGCAATGTTTAAAGTAGTTGCAAGAGAAGCAGTAGAAGCTGCAGTCAGACGACCTTTTGCATCAACAGTAAATATTGGAATCGCAGTGGCAGATCCGTAACTACCTGGAGTTACTGCAGTGTTAATTAAAGAAACTGTAGAAGTATTGCTACCATCAGAATTGGTGACAAGAATTTCACCAGCAGTACCAGTAACTGCACCACCAACTGTATCGTAGATAAACTCGGCAAGAGTATCTGTTGTACCATTAATGTATGGATTATTAAGAACTAACTTACCAGTACCATTTGGTGTAAGAGTAATATCACCATTAGTATCAGTAGAAGAGATTGTGTTACCGTTTAAGTCGAGGTTATCAACTTTAAGGTTATCTAACTTGCTGTTTGCGTCGGTAATTAACGCAGATGACGCTGTCAGTGTACCACGAGTATGATCCAGTAAATCAGTAAAGTATTTACCACCAATAACTAGATGGTTTGCTGCATCTCCAGCAGTTTCTACACCAATACCAATGTATAAACGATCACCGCCATTAGAGTCGTTATTAGCAAGTGCTGAGTACGCTAACTCACCAGCACCAAGTGTTGTTGGATTCCCCGCTGTCGATGATCTTTTTATTCTAATTATTGATGCCATCTTTTATTCTCCGTTAATATTGTCCACCAGTTACATCTTGCGCATCAAGAGTTGTAGTGGAAGTCCATTTATTTGTTGTTGTTTTATAGACTAAAACTGATCCATTTATCTGACCATTTGTAGTGATATCAACATTTGCAATAGCTGACATTGATTCTACTACGGCTGGATTAGCTAAATTTGTTGAAGTATTAAGCACAAAAGTGCCTTCTGATACTGCAACTGTTAATGCTTCATCAGGTGTTACAACTGCTGTAATTTCTGCCATATTATACTTGAGTAATTTGAGGGTTTACTGTAACGATACCTTCTACCACTCTAGTCTTTGTAGCGGAAGATGAAGTAATCTCCACATCGTACAACCATCTTCCTGCAGGAATAGTTTCTGATTGATTAGGAGTCAATTGTAATCTAATTTTTCCAGTGGCAGCATCATATACACTAGCTGTAAAAGCATATGCAACGCTTGATTGATATGATTTTCTAATTTGAGAAGCAACAGTGTACCCAGCCAGATTAAGTGGCTGACCATTAGTAGCTGTTACAGTGATGATATTACTGTATGTCGCTCCAGCGTCTACATAAAGATTGCTAATAGTTGCCATTCTGGATTTCCATATAAATTATATACTTCTTATTTATAATACCAGGAACTGCAATAAAAAAACCACCTTGTGGGTGGTTTTAATATAGTATAATTTATTAAATTATTACTCTGGAACTTGGTCTTCTTCTTGAGGGGTTACTAAATCAATTTTGCCTGCAGTCATGCTCCAGACATAAGTGGCATCAGGATGGGAAAAAGTTCCATTGCTATATTCCCAACTAATTCCAACGTGGGCATCTCCAATCACAATTAATTCTACACCATTAGAATCAATACCAGATGGAGGTTCTGTTCCCCAAACAGAAACATTTTCTACCAAACCATTTTTAATATGTGCGACGTTATATGTCATGTTGTAATCTCCTTAAAATAAACCATAAATTTCTTCTACGATGATAGATCCATTAGATCCTGCGGCACCAGGTCCACCGCCACCGCCACAAATTCCTTTGCCTGCAACGGTATTAGAACCACCGCCTAAACCACCACCAGATCCTCTAAAATCAAAAGACTGGCCACCGACTGGTGTACCACCCTCACCTTGTGGTTGGAAAAAAGATCCAAAAGAGAATTGTGTTCCACTAATTCCACCTTGGCCACCTTCAACAAAGGTATTAGTTCCAGAACCACTTCCACCAGCACCACCAGTATTACCACCACCAGCAGCACCACCAGTTGCAGTTACATAAGTTCCAAATGTCGTATTACCACCAGCAGCATTAACACCGCCACCAGTACCAACAGTTGCAGTAACAGTAGATGTAATTTCAGTAATGTCTAAAACACGAACGCAAATTCCACCTCCACCGCCACCGCCACCGCCACCAGAATTACTTCCACCACCACCAGCACCGTAGCAAGTAACTCGCAGACGTTTTAGATCTGTTTTACCAACAGTAGAATAAGTATTTGCTCCAGTTGCTGTGATATAAACAGTTTGTGTAAATCCACGTGGACGATCTTCTCTGCCCACTGGGATACCACCAGCAGTAGTAGCATTATGAACTACTGCTACGTTTTTATCTGTATCTACTGTAACTTCTGCAAGAGCACCTGTAAATGTAGCATGTTGAGCAGTAGATCCTCTTCTAAATCTTACTTGTTTTGACATATATTATCCTTATACAAATCCATAAATTTCTTCAATGATAATGCATCCTGGAGCACCAGATGCACCAGCACCACCACCGCCACCACGAATACCATTACCTGCTGATCCTGAGACTCCACCACCTGGATTACCACCAGTTGCTCGGCTAGCTGTATATGTAGATGATCCAAAAGGTTGATTTGAAGCATGAGTATTGCCTGCACCTTGACCACCTAAAGTAAATACAGGAGTTCCTGTTCCACCAGCACCAGAACCAGTTCCACCAGAACCACCAGTGGCACCAGAACCACCACCACCGCCAGTTGCACTTATAAAAGTACCAAATGATGTAGTACCACCCACATTGTTAGCAGTACCGCCAGCACCAATAGTTATTGCAGTAGAGTTTGTTATATCTGTAACAAGTAGTACTGTTTGTGAAACACCGCCACCACCACCACCAGAATTTCCACCACCGCCACCGCCACCACCGTAGCAAGTAACTCTAATGCGTTTTAGATCTGTCTTACCAACAATACTATAAGGAGTTCCACCAGCAGTAAAAATTTCTTGTCTAGTAAAGCCACGTGGACGATCTGCTCTAGCCATTGGTATTCCACCAGCAGTAGTACCGTTATGGACTACTACTGTTTTCTTGTCCGTGTCTACTGTAACTTCTCCTGCTATTCCAGTAAATGTAGCATGTTGAGCAGTAGTTCCTCTTCTAAATCTTACTTGTTTTGACATATATTATTCCTGTTGATTATTATACAAATCCATAAATTTCTTGGATTCTTATAGATCCAGCGCCACCAGAAGCAGTTGGACCACCACCGCCACCATTTTTACCTGCTTGTCCTGAGTTTCCACCACCTATGCCACCGCCACGACCTTGTCCAGATCCTTGATCTGTTCCACCAACACTGCCTTGGGCTCCTAAATTCACAACACCAGTTCCAGTAGCTACTCCACCTGCTGCACCTGCTCCAGAAGAAGCTCTATTACCTGCTTGTCCACCACTGCAACTTATAAAAGTACCAAATGATGAAGTATTACCAGCGACGTTGGCACCAGCAGCAGCACCAATAGTTACTGCAGTAGAAGCTGATAGTGCAGTTGCTTCGATAACAACAAATCCAACTCCACCTTCTCCACCACCACATTGAGAAGCACTACCGCCACCACCACCACCGCCAACGCAATGAACAATAATACGTTTTAGGTCTGTTTTACCAGTGATACTATAAGTACCATTTGCAGTAAATAGTTCTTGTAAAGTAAATCCACGTGGACGATCTGCCCGTTGTAAAACTATTCCACCTGCTGTGACACCATCCTGAACTACTAATGAATTTTTATCTGTATCTACAGTAACTTCTCCTGCTGGTCCAGTAAAAACGGAATGCTGTGCAGTAGTTCCTCTTCTAAATCTTACTTGTTTTGACATATATTATCCTTATTTTCCAATATACTGTAAAGTCATTTGTGATAAATTTGGATGGTTATAGTCAGTTGCTCTAATTGTACGATTAACTAGAGTACCAATACCATCACACATTGCATACAATCTTAATATTTCAAATTTATTTAAATAAACCATACGATTTGCATATACTTCATTATTGGCAAATGTTACTGTTTTATTATCTATCGGAGATTGACTTCCACCAAAAGCAAAATAAACATCAGCGTCAGAAAAGATAGAAAGATGAATAAGATACCATCCTTCGAAATTAGTAGTAAAATATCCACCACTAAATGTACCAAGACGAGTATCTAATATTCTAGCTGAATCAAATGGTATTGGAGTTGGTGTTCCTTGAGGTACTAATGTATCTGTAGTTTTAAGCAAATGAACAAAACCTTGTTGGGCTGAGTTCATGTTATCAAAGTCTAGATTATTTCTAGAAGCTGCCATGTGTTTAACACCAGCACGTGTAACACCATCGTAAATTGTAAATGTAAAATAAGTAGGATCAATAAAAATATCGCCTTGAGTTCCTTTATTTACCAAAGATAACTGAAAGAAATCTTCAGTAGAAGATACTGCAGTTGTGATTAAATCACGATCTTCTGTATTAACTACAGCAGCAGTAATTGTTAAAAAATCTTCAGTTTCTAAAGATTCAACACCTACAGTATTAATAGAAAAGTTTGGATTTTGTGCTGTTGATAATGTTATCCATGCAGATCCATTTGAGTAATAAACACGTGCAGTATCTGTAACATACACAACTCTTCCTGTACTTGTTGCTGCAGATGGCAATCCTGAAAATAGTGCGTAGCTAGTCATAATACCACTATCTAAAGACTCTAATGCTTTAGATAAGTAGATGACTTCTTTACTATCACTGTTAACAGTAAGAGCGTTTAATTTTGATTGAATAACTGATTCTAGTGATGAAATATTAACTGCCATTTATTTTTCTCCGATTTATTTATAAGCCCATAATTGCAACGACTAACGCTTCATCCAATGCTGCACCAGCAATAGAATCCCATTTAGTTCCATCGTAACCCTGAAAAAGAGATCCAACAAAAGCCACCATACCAACAGTTGGTACAGTAATAGCTACATCTCTAGCAGTCGAGTCTACATAATAGGGAATTTTTATAAAAGACGCACCAGTGCCTCCAGCATTTTGCTGGACGACTAGGCTTAATAGAGTACTGTTCCTATTGTCATCGACAATAGTAGTATTCTGAATTTTGATGGCCATCTTCGCTCCCTTAGAACTCGGCTATAACTATTATTTATAAACTATTTAATTTCAGATCTTCGATTTTTTTATCTAATTCATGTACAGCATTTATTAAAAATGCAATTAAACCAAGGTAATTAACAGCTTTAACTCCATCTTGGTCCTGAACCAATTCAGGTAAAATTAATTCTAATTCTTGTGCAATAACACCAAATGACTTTTTATTGGTATTATTCCAAGTAAACCCTCTGCCATTTATCTGTTTTAAAGTATCAATACAATTAGACAGATCAGATACGTTGTGCTTTAATCTATTATCTGAAGAAGCGTTAAAGTTTGCTGCAGTTATATCTCCAGAAAATACACTAGTCGCAGAATTTAGTCTTGGGATATTAGAACCCAATGTTACAGAGATATTCCCAGCGATTCCATCAGCATTTGCTATAACAACTTCATTCGCAGCACCAGTTATTGATCTAGCAGTTGATGTTCCAGATGCAGTTTTTACATAAATTCCATGAGTGGCTAGAGAAGATAATGCTGATAAATTTGTATTAAATGCTTGCACATCGGTACCAATCACAAGCCCAAGATTGGTGCGAGTTTGAGAAGTGCTATTTACATCACTAAGATTATTGGCAACTTCTAATTTGTTATTATTTAAATTAATAAAATTAGTATCAATTTCAGTATTATTTAGTGGCGCATTTTTTCGTGTAACTCCCAGAACACCTGTAGTTCCAGTTTGTCTTGTTGTAATTGTAGTCATTTATTTTTATACCTTAATATCAAGGACTTCTAGTTCTTTTAAAATTTGTTCTGCACTAGAGACATAATTTAGGACTTTTGTTAAATCTTTTAAACGATTTCTTTCAAGGGTAGCAGTTTTTATAGTTAAAGTATCATTAGATAACATAGCGTCTCTAAGCACAATATCGTTTGCTGCAAATTTAGGTTTTCTGTATTCTCTTATCAAATCTTTTCCGTAATTCTTGCATTTCTCGATATCAAGTCTTACATTTGGTTGTCCTGGACTATCAAAATCGGCAGTTAGAAAGTCTCTGAAAACATTTAGATGCAAAGGATCTGGCAACTGTTCTGACTTTATTATAATCCAAGGTAGTCCAACTGGTACTTGTTTTTCTAAATCAGCAAGTAAAGTTCCACCACTGCCATTAAGAATAGCAACAATATTATTTTGCTGTAGATATAAAATATGATTCATTATTTCCCTTTAGTCGAACATTACTACTCTAACAACACCATTAACACTTTGGGCAGTATTTCCGAAAGCACTGGGTTGTACAGTTAATATTATCAAAGAAGTTGATGTAGAATTAACAAATACACCATATTTTGCATTAGCAGCATTACTTGATGCACACAGTACGTATGCGTTAAAATTAGCAGAACTAAATGTACCTGCTGTAATAGTGATACTATATTGTCCACTACCATTTGATGTTACTGATGTTACATTTCTTCCAGATATAATAGTTCCACTATTACCATCAAATATAACTGCAGCTTTTGCTAATCCAACTATAGCATTAACTGCATTAGTAGTATAAGTTTGTTGAGAAACTAGCTCATTATCTACAGCAGTTTTAACAAATGCCGTAGTTGCAATTTGTGTAGTATTATTATTTGATGCTGCTGTTGGAGCAGTTGGTGTACCTGTTAAGGCTGGGCTGGCTATCAAAGAAATTGTAGGACTTCCTACAAAATTAGTATTTGTTATACTAATATTTGTGCCAGCTGTTAAAGATGACGTAGATATCGCTCCTGCATTATGTACTACAACTCCAGTTGTAGATACCGCTGCAACAGAAGAAAGCAATGCAGAATATGCTTGTACATCTACACCGATATTTAATCCAAGATTTACTCTTGCTGTTGCTTGTGTACTTGCTCCAGTACCACCATCAGCGATAGCTAAGTCAGTAATACCACTAATAGTTCCACCAGTAATACTAACAGCAGAAGAACTTTGTGTAGATAAAGTATCTAAAGAAAGTAAAGTTTTAATATCACCAACAGTAGTAGCTCCAGTTCCACCATTAGCAACTGCCAATACACCAGCAAGATTAGTAGCAGTACCAGTCCAAGTACCTGTTCCATTACCAACAATATTACCTGTTACGTTACCAACCAAATTAGAAGTAATAGTACTAGCAGAAAAATTACCAGAAGCATCTCTTGATACTATAGTGCTAGCCGTGTTAGCTTCAGTAGAATTTTTGTTATCTAATAAATCAGCATTTAAACCTGAGCCTGGACCATCTACAGTTAATAACTTAGTCAAAACATCAGCAGCAGTATAGTCAGTAATATTTACTTTACTGCCAAGATCTGTATTTAAATTTAAGAAATTAGCGTCAGCTTCTGCGATAGTTAAAGGACTCCCCTTAACAGATCTTAGTACAATTACTGCCATTATCGTTCCTTATTAATTAAAGAAATAAGCATTTGCTTAATCTCTGATACATCTGATTCAATTTGTTTAATTTTATCAGAATTTTGTGTAATTTGTTGTTTCATCTCTTTACTATTATTCTTTTTGGCAAGATAGTTTTCATATTCTGTTACATTAGTATTTATTAGTGCTCCACTAGACAAATCTCTAACCAGATTATCTCTATCTTTTATTTTTACAAAATTCATTATGCGCAAGCGATAATACGTAAATCTTTAATTCTCGGAACTTCAGATGAATTAGTAGATTTCATTACAATTTTTACTTTTACTGTATCAAACGCTGGCAGATCATTTCCAGAATATGTAACATCAACAAATGTATTTGAACCATTGCTATAATTAACAATTGTTTTATCTGGTGTTAACAAAGTATAATTCAAAGTATTAAACGATGCATTTGTCGCAGCAGTTTTATAATAAACTTCAACTGCAGATCCTAACGGTAAGTTTACTGCAAATCTAACTCTTAAGAAATTAGAAGTTTCTACATTTATAGTTTTAGTAACATATTTACTGTAAGTAGATGAATCGTGTGGAGCAATCTCATCAACAAATCTTTCACGTTGAGTTAAAGTGGCATTACCAACAATTGCTACAGGTGCTTGAGAGAATGTAATAGAAGAACCATCAGCTGCAACTGCAGTAATAAGTCTTGTGCTAGTTCCAGAAGTAGCACCAGCGATTGTTAAGTATTTACCAACATTGACTGTTTTGAATTGTGCGTTTCTAGTAGTAGTTGTTATAGTAGATCCAGATACAGTTACACCATTAAGATTGCTTAGAATAACATTATCATCTAATCCAGAGACATTAGTATTAGTTTCTAATGGAGTATTTACTTTATTACTAAACAAAATCATACTTGTACGATGAGTATCTAGAATTGGTGATAGCGCATCATTTGTAGAACTAAATTTAGCATTCATTGTTAACGATTTATTACCGCCATTTGATTGTTCTTCATTAATTTGAGAAGCAACCATTCTTGGTGCATAAAAGTAATTGTTTTCATTCGCAAGAATAGGAGTAAAAACATTTTCTGCACTATATGCAGTTTGTGTTGAAGAATCAACAGATTTACCAGTAATTGTTTTAATTCCAACACTTACTTTTGTATCTGAGAATGATTGAATCTGAACTCCTGGATGAACTCCATCATATTGTAGATTTCTAGTTGCTTTGACAACAGAGCCACCACCATAACCAGATGTAGTAGCTGCTGTGGTTACAGTAATAACATAAGAATCTAAATCTACATCACTAATAATATGTGTTGTATTTAATTGTGCGATTGGAATACCATTAACTGCTGCAGCGACACCACTAAGAATCACACGAGATGCATCTGGAATACCATGATCACGATGATGAACACGAACTTTGGTTTGTCCTACTCTGGTTTCAAATGGATCTATATCTAATGTTTGTAATGGTACTATATCATTTTCGTATTCTACGTTTGCTTGCACACCAGTATTAAATTGCGCACGATATAATGCAAACTTTAAGTCTTGTGTTTGATCAGCTGTCCATGTAGAAGCATTTTGAGATTTAAACAATGAACCAAGATAAGGTTGTTCAGAAATTGTACGAGCAGTTCCAGGCATTTGTTCGCCAACCTGAGATATCCAAACATTATAAGCATTAGAATCAGATGCTAAAACAATGGCATATTCAGTATTTTCTTGAACATAAACTGGAGATGGAAATGTGAATGTTGTAGGTGCATCCCACTTAGCAACAGTCGTACCATTTAATGTAACTGTATTATATACAGCTGTATTGATGGTGTCACCAGCTACAGGTGCATTAACTTGTTCTGGCTTTAGTGTTACACGAGAAAATGGTAGAACAAGTTTTCCTGGATATCCATTTACAACTTCACGTATTTCTAACATAACTGGAATAGTAAGATCTTTTGTTGCAAAGTATATATCAACTTTAGATAAGAAACATCCACCCCTTTGTTCGATTAAGAATGTTTGAGCAAGAGGATCGAACCAACCACTATCAGCAACAACTCGTTCAGAATTCTGAACAATAACTTGGTTTCCTGACAGTTGTTCTTCAACTAGTTCAGCATTACGAACTGAGTGTACTGTTTGTTGACGAGTTTCTAAAATGCCCTCAGCATGATAGTTAGCACGAGCACGAGAAGTAAATAAACCATCTGATGTAGGTACATCAACAAGTCTAAGTTCACGAGAACCACAACGGAATCTTAATGCATCAGTATTTGGAATATTGAATAGTAGATGTAAATCACCATTAATATTAGATACTAGATTTCCACCAGTAGAAGCAAGTGTTCTAGTGCCAACAGTTCCTGTTGCTCCAGAGACTGATCCTGTAATAGTCTCAGCTGTACTAAATGTTCCGATAATATTTACTACAAATAATGCATATGCATTAGTATCTGGATTGTATTCTTTTCCAACTACAACTGCAGTTGCTCCAGAAGTGCCACCTGTAATAATATCACCACGATTTAAACAAACTTGGGCATCACCAGCAATACGTCGTGGTACACCAGTAGCAAGAGAACCAACATTAGTATCAGTATTAAATGTACCACTCACAGGAACATAAACAATTTTAGAAGCTGGTGTGCAATACTGTGCAATATCAATTCCATCAAAGAATGGATAAAAACGAGTAGAAGGTTTTAATTTTTGAATCTGAACTAATATATTTCTAGAACGGATATATGGAATCACAGCAGTTTGAAGAACACGATCTCCGATAACTTGTCGATCAATTTTTGCAACAAGTGTTGTTTTTACACCAGTACGAGTTTGACCAACTTGAGTTGCAGTTTGTTCTGTAGTTATTACTCTTATACCTTCCCCGCTAAATCTTTGGGTGACTTGAGTGGTTACTGGAGTTCCTCTCCATGAAGTTTGCCAAGCATTCCAAACAGAACCAAGAACCCCTGCCTTTTCAGCAAGATTTTTAACTGTATTGTAATTACCTTCAACATCAATAACTAAATCTGGACGACGATCAATTTCAAACCAATCATCCGAAGAAGGATTAATTTTCACATCACCTAGGAAAGTAAATACTGCAAATGGATTAATGTTTTCTAAACGAGTAGCATAAGGCTGTTCAATAAGTTTTATATTAGAAACAACTGGAAGTGTAATAACATCACCATACAGTTTATAATTTGCAGCATTACGCTGTTCAACAGTAGAGTTTTTCTCTACTAAATTAATATTATTCATTGAATAGAATGGACGCAATTCAGCATTTTCCATATCAATAGAATTTAAATAATCTGGAGATGTAGTATCTCCAGTATTATGTCCAGAGAAGTTATCTACAATAAATCCTCTTTTAAAACGTGTGTCACCATCTGAATCTATAACTTCAAGTGATTCTGTTTGCTGTTCTAATAATGATAATGAAGTATAATATTCTAAGTTATCAATACGCTTTTCTAGTTTTCCAATATCACGCATCGTATAACGCTTGTTATCAAAACGAGTAACTACAACATTATCACTAGTCGTTCCAAATGTATAAGGCTCAAGATTTAAACTATACAAACTTAAACCAAGAGCAAGGTCTGCTGGTTCTCCTGGATTTAACGAAGAAACACTATCAATAGAAACAAATTTACCAGAAAGATCTAAAGCAATTTTAGATTTACGAGCGAGATAGTATGCAAAATCTGTGATAATATCGATACCACGTTTTGGAACTAATGATACGGATGCTCCAGTTGAAGAAAATTCAGTACCAGCATTATTAATTCTTGGGCGGAAATCGATACAATCTCTTAATGATAGTCCGTTAAAAGAAGGTATTAATTTATAATCTACAGTATTTGGATAAGAATCTCTGGTAAAATAATCTCCAGCAGTATGTGTAAAATGATCAAAAGTTACTGTAATTGGTGCTTCTGGAGGAGCATACGAATTTTTTAAATTAACTCTAGCAATATCGTAGTGAGTAGATCTTTGTCCAGAATCAAACTCATATCTATCTGTAATATCAATACTGTAAGTACCAGTTGGTGCAGCGAATGTTCCAGTTCTCATTTTAACAGAAACTAAACGATAACCATCAGCAACACCTAATGATAAAGAAGAATCTTGTGCTGTGGCTTGAGTTGTAAATAAAACATCAACAGAAGACTGTAGGAGTTTAGTTTTTTCAGTAGAAGTCGAACCAGTTTTATTAACAGCTGCAATAACTATTGCAGTGTTACCATTAAGAGCAGAATTTACTGGGATAGCTAAAGTGTTAGTTCCTGTGCCAGTAATAGTACCAGTTGGTAAAATTATCCCACCAGTAGTATTATTTAAAACAATATAGTTGTCTGTTTCAGCAGCTGAAGCAAAAACTCCAGAACCCAATCCAGGTGGATTTATAGAGCCACCACTAATTGTTGTTACATCTAATTGCTGATAAACAGTATAATTAGTATCATTCCCACCAGCACCAGGAACTCCGCCAGAGATACCACGTACATTTTTTATTGCATAATATGGTAAAGGATATACCAATGAAGTATTTTCTGGTTCATAAACTACAGTTGATACACGATCCATAGTAGAACCAGTGATAGTAATAGCAGTATCAACAGTTATCTGAGACTGACTTGTAATCGTGTCAACACGACGTAATACACCACCAAAAGAAATCACATCACCAACGATAAGATCTGTTTGGAAAGAAGTTTGTGTACCAGTAATTGTTGCAGAATTTGCAGCAGTAGCACTACCGACGATACGACCGAGTATAGGATCAATGTTTGCAGAAAAAGAAAGTGCTGCAGTGCCACCACTTAAGAAAACCGATTTGACTTTACGATTAAAGTCAAATGTGCCATTCATTTTAACATCAAATAAACCTAGTTTATAAATTGAAGTTTGTGTACCAATAGTACCATTATGCCACTCTAATAATCTAACACGAGCAGTACCAATTGCAGTAGCACCTGAAGGAGCAACACCAACTGAAGATACTAATCTATCATATAGTGTAACTGTACCGAATGTGCTTATCGGTGGTAAACTATTAACATTAGTTACCAATACATAATTACCAACAGTGCTTGGAATGTAAGCATTTTCTACTTGTACTGCATCACGTGCTTTTGGAACAGTAACATAAGTGGTAGAAGGTTTTTCAACCAAATAACCTTGAATATATGCTCTTCCTGGTTCTAACCCAACAGCAAGTTTTGCTTCATTTGCTTCATGTGTAGCTTGAATGTCAGCATTCCCTGGAGAATTAATACCACGATTATAAAAAGGTTCACTGTCAAATTCCCATGAAACACCACTATTACTTGGACCATCATTAACTGTTCCAGCAGCGTGAATTGGTGGAGTAAGTGGATTAGGTGACGCTGACGTACCACTGTTTCTGGCTACATAAGTATTGCCTGCATTTGATACAACATCACCACTAAGATAGTATCTACCTGATACCCATTGTGAGCGATTATTATTTCTAAATTCACGCACATCAAGTTCAAAATTCTTAACTGTATAATTACCTGATTCATCATATGTGCGATCAGCTAAAGTTTTCTCTAAACCAGAATTTTCTGTTCTTTTAGTGTTACGTGTTGTTTGTCCAGATTTAACTCTAATTAATTCAATAAAATCAGTATCAGTAGTACTATCTTCTGTTAGCTTAGTTAATACAGAATCTATACTAAAACGATGCGCACCTGGGGCTGCATAGTTAAATGAGTTTTGTGCATTATCAAATAATGTTTCATCTTCTTCAGAAGTAATAATTTGCTCTGTACAAGTTAAACCAATACGGTATGTTGGTGTGTTTGTATATTTGTCAAGAACAATTGTTTGTGGTTCTACCAGTACAAAGTGACCTTTAATATAATAAATACCCAGTTCAATTATTGCAAGTGAACCCTTGCCTGAAGGTGCACTTGCGGCAGCTTGGACAGTATAAGTTGCATCTACATCACTAATAATATCATTAACACCAAAAGTTTTCTCAGTTCCACTAGTGCCAGAATTTTTATAACGAACAAAAAGTGTTGCTGGATCTGCTCCAGAAGATTTTGCGTAGTGAATTACTTCAGCTTGTAGACCAGTTGCATTTACAATGGTTAAACCAACGAATTCTTCAACAACAGTATCGGCATTAACATTATTATATGTAGCTTGTAATTTAACGTAATCAACATCAACATCAACAGAAGAATTTCCAGGAACAACCATTGCCCCTTCTTTGTATACCCAGTCTCCAAAACGGGAAATTTGATTCTGCAGAATGGTTTGCATCTGCGTGAGTTCTCTTGCTTGAACTGCAAAGCCTGGACGATACAAAATTTTATAGAATTTTTTGCTTTCAGCAAAATCATCATAATATGGTTCGTTATTAAAATCTATAGGCATTTAAATTCTCTTTTAAAATTGTATAATTGTTCTTAGTGTAACCACTTCTTGTGAAGATGGTGTAAAGGCAGATTTATTATCAATAAACATCATCTGTCCAGAGTATTTATCTATACCAGGATTACCTACAGTATTAACTATAAACGTCTGAGGTGGACTATTACCGTTAAAAAAGGTATCATTAATTTGAGGAACATCATTATCTAATGATAACAATAATATCGCTGAAGATGTTGCTGTAACTACTCTATATTTTTTAACAATAACTTGTGTTATATCAGTAGCCCCAGATGTTACAGTTAAAGTTCTATTAACAAAAACTAAACTATCTTTTGGAAAGGAATTAACATTAATACTAGTTGCACAAATAAAACATGAAGAACCAAGTAAGTCGTTAAAATAATTTGTAGAATTATATGCAGTTGGATTTTTAATGATGCCCAATTGACGATAGTCGTTATTAATCTGTAAACCTTGATTTAAGTCAACAGAAACATTGCCGTAAAACATTAGCTTTCTTGCATACAATTCATCTGGAGAATTTTTACCATGTCCATTTTTTGGTGATGGTATAGCTCTTGCCGTTGCTGCAGATCCATTACCTACAATAGTAACATTTGCATAGCTATAATTAGTACCTTTATTAGTAATATTAATTTTAGATATACTTCCATTGACAGAGTTGATAGTTGCTGTTGCTCTTGCACCAGTTCCATCTCCTTCTATACGAACATTTGCAGTAGAATATCCGTAACCATTACTAATAATTTTTATTGCTTCAATAGTTCCAGGTGTAGTTAACATCTCACTATTTGCTTGTAAAGAATCTATATTACCAACAGATAAATCTGCTATTAATTCGGCTTCACTGCCTGCACCACCTTGAGCAGAAACAGTTAAAGCAGCAAAACTATATCCAATACCAGGATTTTCTATAATTACGGAATCAAGTTGTCCACTATTTATAACTGGAATAATTATAGCAGAAGATTTTTCTGTTAAGAATTGAAATTCTGGTTCTGTCGATCTTGCGCCAGTAACAGTCAGAGTCGGAACACTTGAATATCCACTTCCAAACTTTCTAACAGCTGTGGCAGTAGCTTCTGCTCCAGCAAAAGTTAATACAGCAGTGCCACCAGTGGCAGTGACTGCGCCAGAAGTATGCGTTGGTGCAACTGTTCCAGAAGTTCCTGCTGTTGTAACTGTGTATAATTTTAAAGCATTAGTGACTTGACTATTCAATGTAAGTGAAGTTGAAGCTGTCCATGCAGTTCCTATTTTTACTGTAGGTATACTTGTATATCCATCACCCTCATTAATCGGAGATATGTATAAAACATTTCCATTGTTTAGCTTTGGAATTGCTGATGCCCCTGTACCACCGCCACCACTAATTGTAACTGTTGGTACTGTTAAATATCCAGAACCGCTGTTAGTTATAGTATAATTTCTAATTGAAGCCGTTAAATTTATTGCAGAAATTGCACCAGAAGAAACAGTTAGTGTTCCTTTTAAAGTAGTACCAATATACTTTAAAACAGCAGTTCCATTTTTAGCTATAGATTTTTTATGTGAAGGCGCAGTTGCACCGAAAGTTCCAGGTGTTACGACCTCATAAAAATCTTTGTTTGTATTGAAAATTTTCTGTCCTAAAAATACAGAAGCATTCGCAATAAAAGCTGACGTATTTAAAACTGGATCTGAAAAAGTTGCGGTTGCTGTTGTAAATCCTGTTCCACCACTTAATATATTTATTTGATTTATAAAAATTGGATCTGTTTCTAGAAAACCATCTCCATTAACTAAAATTTGAGCCGAAGTATATCCAGAACCCTTGTTAAGTATAGTAAGGGCATCTAAAGCACCATTATTATAAAACGTATTTGTTAGTGCTGATGTTACAGGAATGTAATCTTCAGTTAAAAATTTAGTACGTAATGGGATTGGTACATTGTACATGTATTTCCAAACGTAACCATCTGATAAACTAAATGAATTCGGTTGTGAGCCAACTGGTATAACTGTTGACAGACTATTTAAATTATTATCTAAACAAATGTAAACATTGAAGTCTGATGTCATAACATAGAATACACATTCTTCTAGTTTTTGTTTTCCAGTCACAGATAAATTTAATACTGCAGTTGCAACAGCACCTGATCCACCACCACCAGTAATTGTAACTGTTGGGGTAGATGTATATCCATACCCACGTGATACTACATCTACGCCAACAAGTTTTCCAGAACCATTATCAATCACTCCTGTAAATACAGCACCTGATCCACCGCCACCAGTAATTGTAATAGTAGGTATTGTTAAATACCCAGAACCTCCATTGGTAATATTTAAACCAAGAATTTCTGTATTGTATTCATTATCATACATATCATATCTAGTTCCAGCAGTCCAATTATTACGTGGAATAACAAATGCTACATCATTCGGTCTAATTCGTTTACATGTAATAATTTCATCTCTGGTTTCTTTTTCATACTGTAAACTATCTGTTGGATACGGAGGAGTATTTTCATAATTCCACTGTATAGTTTTTCCTAAAAAATAGTAAAAACTAGAAAATTGATGTACAATATCATTATAAAGCCCTTCTGCAAGAGTTTTATGCAAGATAGTCTTTATTAAAGACGAATGACCTACAGTATGGGGCATTTAAACTCCTAATTTCCTGATTAGCTAATTGTGATAACCCAAGTTATGGCAATTGTATCGCCAGCACCTTTTGTCACAACAGGAAATGTAGTTCGGCATAACATTGTTCCTGCAGTTGAAGCATTAAAAATTCCAGCTTCTGTGATTGCTCCATCTCCAACACCAGCGTTAAATGTGCATGTGTAAGTGATAGTATTATTGGTAGGAGTACTTCCTGTTAATGCCACACGTGCAGTTTGTGCTTCTAACTGAGTATTAGCTAAAACTGCACCAGTAGTTCCAGTGCCGATACCCATATGCGTCATGGAAGCAGGGGTATTAGTAGTTGCAGTAATTTTACTGGCAATATGGTTTTTACCAGTAGTAACTACCAAGTTTGGTATTTCTATTTCCTGGATTACTTCTCCAGAACTATTAATTCTTTTCAGATTCACTAAACCTGTGAATTTAGCTGTTTCTTTAAGTGTATGCATAAGTGTTTCTCCTGTTAATTGCTAAAAATAGCATCTCTGTTATTTAAATATATTTCCTCAAAATAGTTCCCTTCTTCGTATGGATCCAGAACTACATATCCAAATTCTGTGGTAGATATATTCTGAATAGGTAATACGAAGAAAACATCTTGATCTCGTCTAATCACTAAATTAGTTTCTTCTAGTGTTTGTGATGACACTAAACTATTTAGTGCTGTTTCAAAAGTAGGTATTGCATGTGTAATATTTTGCGTAGTTCCTAATACTAAACCAAACGAAGCAACAAAATCAGAATCTGAAAGTGTTACACTATCTGTCTTAGTTGTAGAAAAGGTCTTTAAGAAACCTGCCGAATCGCTTGCTGTTACACTATCAGTTTTCGCAGCACTGAATACCTTTGATGTTATATTATCTGTCGATACAAGAGGATCACTAGATAAGCCTTTGAAAAATGTTAAAGTCTTAGCATCTGTAACTAGTAATTCTACTTCTTCGAAACCCAACCCTAAAGATTTTATTAAAGATTCTAATTCTATAGACAAATCAAAGTTATTAGAAATTTCAAATTCACCGAATAATGCAACTCCAGTTGGATGTATCAGCGTTTTTACTGCAGATTTATATGAAGATAGTCTTTCATCGATAGAAATAACATAAGAATAAATTTGATAATATTTGCTATCTTGTATATAAATCGAATCTGATAAGAATCCTTTATTTGTTTCAAAATAACCTGGATATAGTGCTAGTGTACCTAAAGTAACATCAATAATTGCAGGGGAAGAATTAGCAGGTATCTCTTCATTAGAAAAAGAAAATTCTTTTAATATGGTACCTGCATATGTTCCATCTACATAAGTTGATGTGATGTAATCTACACTATTAATAAATCCGTTTTCTGATACAGTTAATTTTGGTTCTAAACCAACAATAAAATCATTTATTCCATTATTAATTCTTATAGGAGATAAACCTAGATCAACTTCTACAATATCTTTGGAAGTTATAGAATTACTAGGTAATATAGAAGTTGTAAAGTCAAAAGGATAATTTATTCCATATTTAATAACTTGAATATTAAGGAGTGCTCCTGTTGCAGATACTTTAGTTGCTTTAATTAAAGTTCCAAAACCACTTCCACTTTTTAATTCGAATACTTGTCCTACACGAAATCCAGAGCCACCACTGTATATCTTAACTGTTGAGGTAGTTGATAAAATTTCTGCTTTGAATAGATCTTTATAGCGAATTAAATCACCTATATCGATAGCACCGTATATTTTTTTATCTAAAAATAATTCATATAGATCTTCACCCACAAATTGGATATTATTAATATCACCTGTTAAGCGTTCATTCTTTTTAATTCCAACACGCAAAATGGTATCTGCTTGTTCAATTTCTACAGTTTTACCTTCAATTACAGATACATCTCCAAACAAAACTTTAACAAAAATTGTAGTATTTTGATTCCAGTTACCGTCAGAAGGAATTAACCTTTGTTCAGCAGGATATAAAATACGAACATTTTTACCATACAATAATTTAAATAATAATTTATAAGATGCTTCAGATCCTTTTGCAAGATACTGGTCTCTGATGCGAGAAAGTAAAAAGCGTTCATCTTCAACTATGGTAGGAAGATTATATGATAATTCTTTTTTAAATTCTGTTACAAAACTTTCAAGAGTTTTATCAATGTCTCTAAATTCAGTAAGATCAACCCCTTGATTTTGTAAAAACTCATAGTATGCTTCTACAAATGCAACAAAGGTAGGATAATCTTCTCTGACAAATTCAGGAAGCTGTGACCTTACTACCGAAGCAATCGGTGTTCTTATTGTATTAATGTGACTCATTAAGAATCCGTTGAAAGTGTTCTAATAGAATTAAACTGATAATTAGTTCCAGCTTGTGAATCGCCATTAATCGTATCATCAGCAATAGCAGTTACTTCTAATAGTTCTTGATCTATTCTAATGATATTATTAAATGCAGAAACTATATCATAAGATTCAGGTTTAATCTGCAATTCAAAATCTGAATTATAAGTTTTCGAGATATTTAAATTGTTAATATCTATAGTACCCAAGCTATAGTTAATAGTACCAATAAATGGATCAACAATAATTTTTTGGGTACTGCTTTGGTAATATAAACGAATATTTCCAGCAGAATCATCATCCAAATAATGTATTTCATTACTAGTAGGAATATAAAATCCTGTTGATGCAAAGACAGAACCTTGTGCACCGCCATCTTGAGAAATTGGATTAATTAGATTAAAAGAATATCTTGACGCAATATTAAATTTAACATCAACTGGATAATGAATCATTACACGAGTTAAGTTATTAATGATAGAAAGATCTGATTCATCGATAATTCTAAGTAATTTAGAGTAGCGCATCATAGAATCAAATTTTTCTAAATCAGTAGTATTGTAAGATATAATAGAATTTTTAACTAGAGTTTCAATTTGGGCAGCACTTTTCGTAGTTGATCTTGGGTTATAATAAACAAAAGAAGTAACACGAATGTTTAAAAATTTTGGATCTACAATTTCTGGGATAACTGTAAGAACATTTTTAGATTTTAAGATATTGTTAGTAATAAACAGTTTTTGGACATCTGTTAGTTTGTCTACTTCTTTTGGTTTAATACAAATATATGTTTTTCCATAAATTGGTGGATCATTATCTTCGCCACCCCAAACTGAAATTGTTTGTGCTTCTGAGAAGTTTTTTAATATAATTGCTTTATAATCTTCTGTTGTTACTGCTCGATTTTGAGAAGCGTAATATTTTGGTGCATTGAACTTGATCTCATCAATACTCTCTGGGCTGGCACCACCAGCAGCTGTAGCAGTTGCTGTTACAGATAAACTACTTCCTGCAATAGAAACACCACCATATGTGAATGAAGATGCAAGATTAGCTTCTTCTAAACTAGAAACCATATAATCTAGTGTAACAACATTACCATTAAAAAGTGCTTTACCTATGTTGTCGTTACCAAAAGAAAGTTCATATAAACCATCATCAATTTCTTTAACAAAGTATACATTAGAAAATTCTGTAATATCAGTTATTGTATCGGCACGAGTAAAGTTTTGATAAACACCTGAAGAAGAATTTTCTTGAACACTAACTGTTAAAGTACTTAAATCTACATTTGCGTTAGGAATAATAAAGCGAACTCCTGCAGCTACAGTATATTTGTATTGAAGTGGAGTACCTTCGGTTAGAACCAACCCAGTAAAAGTATAAGTACCAGCACTAGAAATAGCAACAGTTGTAGAAGATCTATTATAGAATGTGTACGTAACATTATCAATTGATGTCAAAAATGGCTGCATCTCTGGAATAGTAACAGTAGAAGGCGTAGTAGTTGGTGAAGTTATTGTTGCATTAACTGTGGCTTTGGCACTTAAAGCTGAACGTGGCATATAGCCTAGCATTTTTGCCAATGAAACTACAGAAGCTCTTTTACTTGCAGAATCTAAGAAGCACTCATTAACAGCAAGGTTTGTATAGATACCGTTATAGTGGGTATTATATGCTAGAACATCTAGAAGTACAGCTAATCCAGATCCTTCAAAATCGTAATCTGAAAATTCACTCTGTGATTGTAAAAATGTCTTTAAATTCGTTTTAATAGTATCAAAGTCTAACTCTGATACTTTAATTCTTTTATTATTTGCCATTATCGGGTTCTCTCTAATGCTAGGTCAAGAGTTATAGGTCTCTCGGTATTAACTATTTTAAATTCTAATGTTATGTAAACAGAGTTAGTATCCACAGAATCATCTACTCTGACACCTAAAATTTCTACTCTTGGCTCAAAGTTATTAATAACATCAATAATTGCTCGTTGCAACATATTTGTAAACATTGGTCCAGGCATTTCAAACAACATTGCTCGAATCGGAGAACCAATTTCACTGTGGAATGGTCTCTCAAAATTTCGGGTCAATAATAAATTCTTTATGGACTGCTTGATAGCATTGTCGTCATATCGGCGAGTTATGTCTCCCGTCACTGGATGTTTAGTGAAGTTAAGGTCTAGATCTGAAAAGATTCTTGTATTTCTTGCCATATTGTTTATTTAGGTTATTCTACAAAAGTGTTACTAGATCCTTCGGCAATTGCATCTCCGCATGTAATATTATCCCCTATTCTTGCAGCTAGATTACCTTCTATAAAGGTTTTACTCGCTCCACTATTTGGAGATCTTGTAGCACCAGCGTGGGTAACAACCCCACATACATGAGGAGCATGAAGGCATCCTGTATTGACCACAGAAGCTAATTTACCATTAAAAAAAGTTTTTGTTACTGGAGTTTGAATAAGTGCAGTCGGAGCAAAACATCCGTGCCCTGTACTCATATCTCCTATCCTACTAATGGCTGGCATTATGTGGTATACCCTACAAAAGTTTGTAAATTATTTTTACCTTCGGTCCAGTCATTGGTAACTGTTTTACTGTATACTTGAGTACTCAGTACAGTAGTTCCATCCATTGCTTTAGCAGTATATGTAAAAGTCTTAGACGTAACAGGACTAGCCTTGTATGAAATCATTTGATACAGGTTGTTTAAATCTATTTCGTTAAACCTAGTAACTACGGGAAAAGTACCTTCTGGTGTTCTGTATGTAATAGTATTATTAAAAGAGTCTTTGTAGTATCCAGAAAGTGTATTCCCAGAGATAACAATGGTATTTGGATTAACCTGATCTACAGTTATAATAACTGGGTAAGGCAGCGCAGTGATATCGTCAATATATGTTATAGTATGAGATATTGTTACATTCTCATTTACTGATCCTAGATCTGTTAATGAAGGAGTCCAAGCCATTATGCTGATTTTGGTGGTATGTTGTCAATAAGTACAAATCCAGCAGGAAATCCCTTTGAATCTCTTTTATAAGTTCTGTCATTCACCATTGTAAATGCCATCTTTCTTGTACCTTTAGCTTTATAACTCATATGAATCCAGATAGATTCTGGGTAACGATATTCAAGAATAATTTGATCGTATGGCAGTATCTTTTCTAACAACTGAACATATTCATATGTTTTTTGCCCTTTGTTTGGTAATAAGATACCAATATCTACTGCCCTGCCTTTACAATGATCTGAAGTGGCAGATTCATTTGCTACAAGACCACGAAGGCGATACCCAGAATTAATCCTCCATTGAGTTTTATATCCACCAATACCACCTGGAAGAGCCTCAAGAGCAGGTTCAAGTAAATTTTGCGCAGTGAATGCTAAATTAGAAACAATATCTTGTACAGTAAATAGTATTTCTGGACCTTCTTTAGTTTCTCTAAGCATCTGGTTAACAAGTTTATGTTTACCACCGACACCACCATCAATCAACATGCCTAGTGTAAAGTTTTTAGACAAACGATAATCATTTGTAAATTCTCGTGTAGATTTAATAATACTTGTATCTACGTCAACTTCTTTGGCATTAGCAGATGGTTTAGTAATAGCTGCAGCTTCTTCTGAAGCACTTGGGTCTGGAGCACCAACTACACCCTCAGTTCTAGCTTGCTGAGCAGATGCTGCACGACCTTCTGGCGTGTCATAATCATCAGGAGTTTCAGCTGTAGTTTTTTCTTCAATTTGTCTTTCTGGTGGTATAGAAAATGGAACAACAGGATTAAGTGGATCACCAAGAACTGGTGGAACTAACGGAACATCTTCAACATCAGTTGCTCCAGCAGCACCATTACCAAACTGTCCTTGTGAATAATCCATACTGGTGGTTCCACCACTTAGATAATTTGCATCACCCTCAGATTCAATATTTGTTTCAGCACCTTTAATACTTAGAGCACCAACAGCTTGTGTATTGGATACTCCATCTGATTTAGTATAAATGTTTGCTGCTTGAATAGAATAATCTCCAGCAACTTTAACTTTCATGTCGCCACCAACAGCTATTGTTAAGTCAGTAGCTACACCAATGTCTGCATTATTTCCAACTTTAATGTTAGCATTTTGTTCAACCTGAATATTAGCATCTGTTCTAGAGTAGATATTTGCAGTACCATCAACAGTAATATTTAATTCACCTGATACATGTATACATCCATTTTTTTCCATTAACACAAAGTTATCACCAACAATATAGTTTACTTGTGTACCCATTGGGTCTATTTCAGAAAATGTTCCTGAACGATGATATGTGTTAATTCTTTCATATCCTGGAGTATCGTCAAACTCTTGCACATGTCCTGATTCAGTTTCAAATACTTTATTGAATGGATATTGTGCACCAAAAGTTGCTTCAGGTTGGTCCCAAGAACCAAGATCTAGTGCTTTTGGAATACCACGTGCACGTACTGCATCTTTTTTTGCAACAATAGTACCATCAATAATACCACGAGCTAATCTGTTTGTGTCTGGTTCACCAATATACTCACTTAGTGGATATTTGTTATTTGGATCTCTAAATCCTGTTGTGAATGACCCAGATTCAATACTCTTTTGGGATGGTCTTGGAGTAGAATCATCGCCATCTTTTGGTGGTTCTGCTGGTGGAGAGCCAGCATCTTTTTCAACTCCACCAGTTGATGCTTTACCGTAGAAGTATTCATAATATGATAATTTTAGTGCAGAGATGTCTGGAGAATTAACACCAACTGCTTTTTTAGCAGCAAGAAAGAAGTCTGGATGTTTGCTTGAAGTAACACCCTTTACTCTGTCTTTAATATACAGCGCAGCAACTAGTGCAGAAACATTAATGTCCGTATCTAAAGAATCAGGATTATTAATAATATCTAAACTTAGTCCAGTTGCATTAGCAAGATTTTGATATCGTTTATAGTTACCACGACCAGTTAACTGAATAAATCCACGACCAAAATATTTACCACCATCTGCATCAGTAAGATTTCCTAAAAAACCTTTACCACGTTTTGTTGGTCCATATGCCCATGAGAAAAACTCCGCTCTTGTCATACCCTTTTTTGAGGCATTTGAATATGTGGCTATATCTTCTGGTGTAGCAAATGAATAAATTTGTTTTAATCTACTTTCGCTGTAGTTAAAACTTTCTAATTGAGGTATCCATCTAGATTCACCACCAGCGATACCTAACAGAGCACACTTTTGTTCTTTGGTTGTCAACCCTACTTTATCACATGCAGCAATTAATGCTTTAATGCCTTCAGTAGATTTTGTTGGATTAGGAGATGATTTTGCAGGTGGTATTGTTGGTATTGCAGTATTAGTTGATGTTGGTTTTACTTCTTCACTAGTTGTTCCTGTTGTTACAGGTGTACCATCCCCAGATGTTACTACATTACCAGATCCATCTGTTAGTACATTTACTTTACTTTGAGTAACTGCTTCTAAGTTAGTTGGTGGATCTTCAAATTTAAGAATATTTTCAACATAATCAACAACAGAATAACTAATTGTAATTTGCGTACCACTATCAATAGAAACAATAAATGTTTCTGCTGGAATACCAAAAGCCAGCACTTTCATGTTAGCTTTTAGTCCTGAAGTTAAATTAGTATTACCAGTTTCTGGATCATACAATGTCAATTGTTTTCCAGAAGTTGGTCCAGGGATTGTTCTTATTTGTACAGCTTCTGTTTTACTTCCTGTAGTAATTGGACCATCATCAGATTTGTCTACAGGAACAGGTGTATTTGGAATACCACCAACAGTTCCCATCATGATTGGTTGTTGCTGATCTTCATCTGCAAAGATAATAATTACAGTCGTGCCTTCTACTGGACCAATCGGAGTATGTCCGATACCGTTCATTGCAGCAGAAGTTACTGGTTGAACAGCAACTGCCCATGGAAGATCTGCAGTAGGTAGTTGTGATTTATCATGCGTGTGCAAACCTACTATACGCACTTGACATCTGCCAAGTCTTAGTGGATCACTTCTATTTTCTACAATACCATAGTAAAAATTCATTATCGTGTTCCGTTCATATTCATCATAGATGTTTCTTTAATAATTTCCATATTGCATTCATGTTTTTCTCTATCAACATAATGATTAATAGCTGCAATAATATAGTTACCAGAAAACATTTTGTCTGTGGTATCTCCGTCTTTTTTAGACAAGGGTTCAATTCTTTTAAGATCTAAGTTAATTTTTTGTCCAACAGTATAATCACATCTACCTGGAACTGTAATACTAATCTTGTTAGCTTCTGCCAATTTCATCAATGAATTTCGTTCTTGATTAGATTTTGCATAAGTAACATCACCAAAACCATTGAAGTTTCCAAAGTTTTTAGGAAGATTAATAATTTTTGAATTGGATCTAAAGGTACTACTATCTGAATTAATTGGAAATTCATTTAAGTGTTTTTGTTGTTCAAAACGCTGGAACATATTATAGTTTTTAGCAGTATATGTTTTTTTTGTTACATCATAAGATACTTGTCTAGATGATAACATCCCCGAACGAATACGATCCATATAATCAAATACAGTTGGTATACTAATATCAAGAATACGTTGATAATCTTTTTCTGTATTTCTTACACTTCCACCAAGTGGAATATCATCTCTTGTATATTTGTCGTAAACAAACTTTTGCGACACTGCATTAGTATAAAGTGATTCTAAACTTATAAAGTAAAAACCATCACGATTTTCAAAAAACACATAGTTTGGTGATTTATTTGTATTGATTGATGAAAACACCAAGTACATAATATTTTGTATTGGAGTCCAATAATTAGAAATATATTTAGAGTTATTAAGTGTGTCTTCAACAAAAACATTTTTATCAGATTCAAGACCAAATGTTTTGTCTTTAATGAATGGTTCAATTAATTTTGATATTCTGTCTGCAAATACACGACTAATTTTTTTATTTAAATCAACAACAGCTTCTACTGAAATAAAATGTAATTGGTAAACAACAGATTTATCTCCAGTCATTTCTCTGTTACTCATTTTGTAAATATAGTATCTACCTTTAATGTTAAATTGTTCAAGAGTAGGAGTGCTTATTTCTAATTCAAGATATTCTTCACCAATAAATGGGAACAAATTAACTAAATCAAGAGAGTCTTTTAAAATTAAACTGCCAGTAATAAATGGTGAAAATATATCTTCATAAACCTGTACATTTATTACTTGCGCACTGACATCTTGATAAAAACCTTTTTCAGTTATTATCCTAACTTTATCAATACTGACATCGCCAGCAAATCTTAATACTTCACTAGATTTCATTATAGTAAATCTTTGTAATCTCTAAGAACAGTTTCAACAATCCTCGGAGAGATAATTTTTATTCTGCGCTTCTCTTCATTTTTATCTCTAAAAAATTGTATGTTAGTTACTGAACTAGCACCAGCAGCAGTTGACATTACAATATATCCAGCAGCATTAACATAATGGTGTATATAATTTTCAACACCAGTAGATTTAACATTAATAGTGCCACCAATAGTACCAGTTGGGGTAGAGTTGGCTGTGAATGTAAATGTATTTATCGTAGAAGAGGTTATCATGTATGTACCATTTGGTGCATTAGTAGAAGCAGTGACACCTGATAATGTAACTGAAGTCGATGGTGATACTAATAATCCATGAAGTGGTGCAGTAACTGTAATTGTAGTACCACTATACGTCAAACTAGTAGCAGTAAATGCTGGATTAAAAACATCTTCAGCTACTTTAATTAATTGTGGTTCTGCCAATGGAAAGTCTGTTATATAATCAAAACGCTGGTTTGCCAACATGATGATCCAATGATATTCTGGATTACCATAAATCTTTTCTGCAATAATTTCTGGTGTTTCACCATCGACAATATCATATGTATCGTACACAGAAATGTTTTCTAAGACTTCCTTACGAAAGCGAACATTTCGTGTAATGTCTTTTACAATTGAGGTTCTTGTCTCATAATCATTATATTTAAAGTCATATAAAAATTGTGGAAACTCTTTAAAGTACATTATAGACCATCCTTGATTTTATCTTTAGTAAGGAGTGCAAGTTCTCTAAAGTTTAGTGTTACATTGATTTGTGTCGGCATGCCATTATCAAAAGTAGTAAAGTTACCATTCGGAGTATAGTTGATAGTCATATCTTGTAGCACACAACTTGTATGTCGATGTAAGTTTGGATTTTCTAATCCACCTTGATAATAGAAAACATCAAATTCACTTGGATATATGTAGACAAAGTTGTTAGCATCTTTAAACTCTGGATGCATATGATACTTGAATTCATATAAAATTCTTTTAACATTCAATGCTTCATCTGCAGTTCTTGGAAAAAACTGATAATCAAATTGAAATGTTCTAAAATCTACACCTTTAAAAACTTGTTCTTTTTTAGGGTTTGCTGCTAATCCAGTTGCGTTTGACATCGCCCCAGCCCCTGGACCTTTAGATAAAGCTAGATTTGTTACTGCAGCCTGAACAGGATCCCCGAGATCTTTAATTTTACCACCACCAAGAGTTGCTTTAAGAAGTTCGTCAATACCTGTTGAAGCCATAGCCATTGCTAATGTATCTTCTTCACTGTACTGCATTCCGTAGCGTATTTGAAGTTGATTTGGGATATGTAATGCAATTGCAGTTTTTAATCTTTTCTGTTTGCGACTGGCAGAAGCAGCATAGTTAGCTGCTGCACCAGCACCAACTGTTCCTAGTGCAGCTGCAGCTGCAGAAGCACCACCAATACCTAATGCATTACCCAACAGCGCACCGCCAGCATTAAGGGTAGCATTGGCTGCAAATAATTGTATTTTATTTAGATCTTGTGCGATAAAATCACCTTGATCTCTAGGTGGTATGTTTTTTACAAAATCATCCCCTATCTCTTTTCCTAATTTAGAATCTATATTCACATTAATGTAGAATATAGCATAGCTTCCACCATAACGACCATCAGAAGCAAATAAGTCATTTGGATACATGTAGTTTTGTGTTTTATACTGAGAATTGGTTTCATCTCGTTCAAATGCTGTTGGTGCACCTCTTGTTGAATAAAGATTATCAGCTTTTGGTTTTGGTGTGTACACAGCCATTTTGATCCTTTTACCTAAATAAAGGTTAATTCTTCCTATTCACTTATTTATGTTCCATAAAAGAAAGTACATCCCATTATTTCCAGAAAAATACACTGGAGACCCAACTAATATAATAATGAGGTCTTCATGGGAAACTATGTTTGCATCTTGGTGTGACAAAAATCCTAGTGTTTTAAGGTGGTCTTCCGAAGAAACTATTATTCCGTATCGTTGTCCAACAGACAATCATATACATCGTTATTTTGTAGATTTTAAGATGTTACTTAAGACTGGTAAAACTTATTTAATAGAAGTGAAACCTTATAAACAAACTCAATTGCCTGAGTATCCTGGAAAAAGAACTAATCGGTACTTAGTAGAATCATTAACTTATATGAAAAATCAAGCCAAATGGGAAGCTGCAACTAACTATGCACGTGATCGTGGATGGGAGTTTAAGATCATAACAGAACACGAGTTAGGACTAACACCTAAATAGTATTATGGCTAAAAAATCACCTTTACTAGACGTTTTTGAACGTAACCAGTATGACTTAAAAACTGTAATGTTAAAGAGTCGTGCTTGGTTCGAGCAGCAAGTCTTACTTATAACTAAACAAGGGCTAACTCCACCTAGAGTATTAAATGGTAATCCTAATCAGTTAGTTAGTACTGTTCGCCCTGGAAGTTTATACATGTTTGGATACGATCCAAAAACAAAAGCCGAACTACCTTACTATGATAGGTTTCCGTTGGTATTTCCGTTTCGTAAAACACCTGATGGTTTTATTGGATTGAATATGCACTATTTACCATATGCATTAAGAATCCAACTGTTAGATAGTTTGTTAATCTTTGCAAATAATAAACTGTTTGATGACACTACAAAATTAAAGTATTCGTGGGCAACTATCGATGGTGTTTCTAAATATGCTGCTGCGAAACCTTGTGTTAAACAGTATTTAATGAGTCATGTTAAAACACAATTTAGGCAAGTAGAATCTAGTAATTGGGCAACTGCTATGTTGTTGCCAGTTGAAGTATTCGTTGGTGCGAGTAAACAAGAAATCTGGACAGATTCCAGAAAACTAATTAGGAAGTCCAAATGAGCCTAGATCAATTTATCGCTAATGTTAAATCTAGTGGTTTGGCCAGAACTAATAGATATAGTGTATTTTTTAATCCGCCATTACAGAAAAGAGATGCTCAGCAAGTTCTGCTATATTGTGATCAAGTTCAACTTCCAAGTTTAAACTTTTCTACTATTCAAAATAGAACATTTGGTGAATTTAGAGAAGTTCCTTACGAAAAACTATTTGGTGATATTAGTATGTCTTTTTATGTAGATACTAATATGAAAGTTAAACTTCTTTTTGATAAGTGGATGTCATATATTCAAGATCCTACCACAAGAACATTTAATTATTATGATGACTATATTTGTGATATGGTAATTAATGTTCAAGACTTAAATGATAGCACACAATATGAAGTAAAACTATTTGAATGTTATCCTAAAACTATGGGTGCTGTTCAATTAGATTATGCTTCTAAAGACGTTATGAAACTGTCAATAACAATGCAGTATAAGTATTTTGAAACTTCTGCAAAAGCACAGTTACCAACTGAAGAAATAGTCACTACTAATGATATTCAAGAGTTTGTTGATAATTTTTCTGGTTATGACAGCTCAGTTTATGAAACAGGAGACCCTGCATATGGATTACCATTTGATGACTTAAACCCTAAAACTTTTTAAATAAAATATAATGAAAATTGATGACACATTATCTGCCGAGTTTGGTATTCAACCAATGGGCAAAACTGAAGTGATAACAAAGACTGGAGAAGTTATTAACGACTCTACAAATAGAATTCAAGATGATTTCGATATCACTCGAAACAATCTTCGTATTTTACTTCAGCAAGGGCAAGAAGCACTACAAAAGTCACTTGATGTGGCTATGCAGTCTGAGCATCCGAGAGCATTTGAAGTTGTTGGAAATTTGATGAAACAATTGGCAGATATTAATCAACAATTGTTAGATCTACATTCTCAAAAACAAAAATTAGATGAACCATCTAAAGCTGAAAAAGCTAAACAGGTTACAAACAATGCTATCTTTGTAGGTAGCACTGCTGAATTGAATAAGTTAATTAATAACATGACTAAAGGAGCGTAACATGGCATTGCCAGTACAAAACACCCCAATATATACAACTGAAATTCCTTCTACACAAGAATCTATTAAGTTTCGTCCATTTCTAATTAAAGAACAAAAATCTTTATTATTGGCACAACAAAGTGAAGATATTAATGTTATGGCTGATACACTTAAAGATGTTATTCGTCTTTGTGTTCAAAGTAAAATTGATGTAGATAAATTAGCTATCTTTGATCTTGAATACATCTTTAGCCAGATCCGTGCCAAATCTGTCGGTGAGAATGTAGATTTACTTTTTAGCTGTGATGATTGCACAGACGAAAAATCAAGAGTAAAAATTAGTATAGATTTAACTAAATTAAAAGTTGAAACTGATCCAACACACCAAACAAAAATTGGTTTATTTAATGATGTTGGAATAGTGATGAAGTATCCATCGATCAATGTTCTTAATGCATTAGAAAAATATGGTGTCGACTCTGAGATTGATTTGGTGTTTGATATCGTATGTCAATGTATTGATTACATCTATGATAACAAAGAAGTTTACCATGCACATGAACAAAGCAAAGAAGAATTAACTACATTTGTTAATAACTTAACAACAGAACAGTTTGGTAAAATTGAATCTTTTTTTGAGACGATGCCAAAATTAAGACAAAGAGTTAATTATACTTGCCCTATGTGTTCCAAAGAACATAACAAAGTTTTAGAGGGACTTAACAGTTTTTTTTAATGAACCTTTGCCATGAAGATGCAGCTAACTTTTATAAAACGAATTTTGCGTTGATGCACCACCACAAATATTCGTTACATGAGTTAGATGAGATGATACCGTATGAACGAGACATTTATATTAGTTTACTATTAAGTCACTTAGAAGAAGAAAAACAAAGACTAAAGAATATCAAATGAAACAACTACTCGCACAACAGTCATCTAATGCAGCAGGCAACTCGGTTATTAATCCAATAACCAGAGAAATATCTCAGGCAAAGGTTGCTACAAATTTAAATAAGGGTGATGATAAACTCGCTAGAAGTATTGTAGATAAAACTGGTGATGGATTAAACAGTAACGTAATTAAACTCTCTCAATACATAACAAAGCTAAACAAAAGTATTGAGACTAGCATTAAAGTTAGCACTAAACTTTCTACGCAGCAAGTTGGAGATATTACTACTAATGCAATGGGTAAGAAACAATTTAATACTTTAAAACCACGTGTAGAAGGTTTTAAAGCAAATGTTAAAGACTTTTTTAGTATGCGAGGTTTTTTAGATAAAACTGGAATCGCTAAACGTGGTAGTGGTGGTTTAGTTTCTGAGTATCTAGATCGTGGCGAAGCTAAAAAGAAATATGTTGATCAGCGAATGAAAACCAAAGGTACAACATTTGGTTCGAAAGAAACTTTCGCAAAACAGTTTGATGAACAAAAAAGAATTGAATCTGAAATCAATAAAAATGAAAAACAGATCAAAGAATTGCAAGCCAGTGGTGCAACTGATGTTGGTTTAAAACGTGGTGGCTTTTTAAAAACCAGAGAAAACTTAGCTGCTCAATATGCTAAAGTAGCACCTGATGCTAGACCACAAAATACTGAATCAGGAAGTACAAGCACAGAAGAAAACGTATTACCATTCAAGTCTAAGTCTAAGACTAGTGCAACAGCAGCTGGTGGCGAAGAAGCCATGCTTGAACAAAACAAAATGGTTGCTGAACAAACTTCGTTACTTATTCAGATCGAAGAAAACACTAGAGGTGGTGGCGATGGTAAGGCTAAAGCTGGTCCTCCAGTACCACCCCAAGCTGGTGGTGGTATGGGTCTTATGGATATGCTTGGTATGGGTGGTGTTGGTGGAAAGGTATTGGGTGGTGTAAAAGCAGCAGCTACTGGTGTAAAAGCAGCAGGAAGTTTCTTGGGTAAAGGTGCGCTTACTGCTGCTAAATTTATTGGAAGAAATCCGTTATTGATGGCTGGTACTGCAGTAGCAGCAGGTGTTTATACAGGATACAAAGGATACCAAGCTGCTGGAGATAAACAAGATACTGAAAATGCACAAACTGATGCTGACCTTGCTTCAGGAAAGATAACAAAAGAACAAGCTGCTACACAAAAAGAACAAACTGGAGATACTGCAACTATAGGCAAAAGTAAATCTGTTGGTAAAGGTTCAGGTATGGCAATTGGTGGTGCAGCTGGTGCACTAAAAGGTGCAGCGTTAGGTGCTGCACTTGGTTCAGTTGTTCCTGTTGTAGGAACTGCTATTGGTGGTTTGCTTGGTGGTGCCATTGGTGGTATCGGTGGATCTTATCTTGGTGGTAAAGCTGGAGACTATCTTGGTGAAAAGACTGGACAAGTGATGAACTATGTACCAAAAGCGTATAAGTCAGTTAAAGAAGGTGCTTCTAACTTATATGATGGTGCAAAAGACAAAGCAGGTAAATTATATGATGGTGTATCAAGCACAGCAAGTAAATTTTATGATGGAGCATCACGTATGGCTGGAGATGCTGGCGAAGGATTGCTACGAGCTAAAAATAAAATCAGTGATACGGCTTTTAATGTTACAGCAAACGTATCAGATTTTGTTGACAGAAACACTGGTGGTTCTCTTACAAAAGTTGGTAATGCATTTAGTAGTGCTAAAAATAGTGTGCTTGGAATGTTTGGTATGGGTGATAAGGTTGTTGATAATGGTGATGGCAGCAAATCAACTTTTAAATCTGATGGTACCAAAATTGTTCAAGATGGTGGTGGTACCAAAACTTTCGATAAAGATGGTAAATTGATTTCTGAAAGAACTCCAGGATTTAATGGGTTTTCTGAAGAGAAACGTGCTGATGGTTCTAAAGTTAGTAACTTGGATCAGGGACCAATGTCTCTTAAAATAGAAACACGTGCTGATGGTGGAACTCAAAGTACTGGTGCATATGACTTAGGTGTCACGAAGGTATCGAAACGTGAGACATTAACAGCACGACAGGTAAAAGAACGTGCGATTGATTCTAAAATGGCTGATGGTCTTCCAGATAAGATCCCAGTCGAATCTGTACCAGTTACATCAAAACCTATTAGCGCAGGAGGTGGTTTGCTTGGTGGTGCCATTGGTGGTGCTAATTTAACGAAAGAACAAATATCAGCAAGAAACACTGCAGCCTTCGATAAAGAATTGGCTCAAGCTGAGGGTGGTACTGCTCCAGTACAAGCAGCACCTGTTGCACGTGGACAAACATCATCAATGATTGCTGGTGAGCCTTGGACTGTTGGACAGGAACTCTCTAAGAAACAATTAGCAGTTATGAGTAGTGCTATTGCTGGAGGCACAAACTATAGCGCACGTGTCATGCGACAGTATGATAAGCAAAAAGGTATCGCAGCTGCTCCTGTCATGGGAGGTGCTCAGAGTGGTGTAGATGGTGACATACTATCTAAAAAATCTACTGAAAATGAACAAGCAAAAATGGATTCTATGAAATCATCTAGTGGTGGTAATACTGCAGTAGTTGCGCCAACGATTAACAACACAAGTAATCAAACTCAACTAATTAAATCACCAATTAGAAATCAAGAATCTTCGCAATCAAAGTATCTGGATAGCAGATACGCTTTCTAAAAACAAAAAGGGCTACCAAAAAGGTAGCCCCAGCGAATACCACATAAGTGGTTCCGTTAATTAGTCTTCTTTAGCAATCTTCTGAAAGTAAGACATCACATCCTCATCGTCATCTTCGACAACATTTTTAGGTGCTGGCGCAGGTTTAGATGCAATCTTTGGTGCTTGTGCTACAGGACGATCTTCATCTTCAGCGATCTGTGCAGCAGACTTGCTAGCAAAAGAATCACCAGACAAAACTTCATTTAGTTTCTTCTTCAACTCATCATAAGACTTGAAGTTCTTACGATCAGTAAACTCAGACAACTTAACCTGAGACTTTGCAATGTGAAGAATAGATTCATCATCATTAGCAATTGCTGCTGGTTCCATAAATGCAGACTCATCATAGTTAGCGTAACCATCTTTCTTACGCATACGAAGTTTGAAGTTTGCACCTTCCCAGAAGTCAAAGACATTGACTGGCTTTTCATCTTCAAAGGTTGGACGAGCCTTGTCCATAATCTTATCAAAGATTTTCTTACCAAATTTCCACAAGAACACTTTACCTTCATTCTCAGGATGCTTTGGGTCAGACACAACCAAAATATTGGCAGTGAAACTTAGGCGACGCTTTTGTTTACGAGCGATCTCTTTGTTTGCTTCAGAACCAGAGTTCCAAAGAGTGGTGTTCAATTCACCGACTGGATCGTTTTCACCAAGAGTTGTTAGTGAGTTTTCGATATACCATTTTCCAGTTGGACCTTGGAAGCCATGTGAAAAGATTCGAACCCATGGGAGTTCATCACCTTCTACACGAGGTAGGAATCGTAGTGTTGCTGTTCCGTTACCAGCCTTGTCACCTTCGAGTCGCCAAAAGCGATCGTCTGTAAAAGACTTTTGTTCGGATTGAGGGTTTGCGACTTTTTCGAATGCATTTGAGATTGCACCAAAGTCAGAGTTGCGCATTTTGCGTAGAGATTGAATATCCATCGTATTTCCTTTGTATTAAAAGTATTAATTTGTATTATCGTTTTGTATATGTTGAATCTGAATATCATCACTAATCTCAATCTCATCGTCAAATGAGTCATCATCTAAATCATAGTCTTCATCAACATAACTATTTAGCGTTTTCATACTACCACGCCCAGATCGCAAACTGGACTCATCGTCATACCTATTTCTCTTCGGTAGTTTCTTATAGGTCTTTCCCATGTTCTTTACTTCTTCACTCTTTAAGTTCTTCTTTGAACGCATCAAAGATTCTGTTAATCTTAATCTTATCGTATTTCACGAATCCAGTCAACTTTTTTATTCTTCTTATTTCGTTATCCCATATGTATTTTACAGATGCATTTTGATTCCATTCATCGATAATATCAGTACAGTCATCTATGATCTTTAGAGTTTCTATTGTAATCTTACCACCAATAAACATTTTTAGTATAATAGGATATTCATCCTGATTAAAATTAAAAAGCGACTGGTTATTCAATTTGTTCACTTCAATATATGTTAGCAATATAGCCAAATCATCTACAAATACTTTTGTTATACTTTGTTTTCTTTTATTCCAAAGTAAGAAGTTATCTTCTGCTTCTCGCCCTGCATATATTGCAGTATCATTTCCATATGCAAAATTAGAAACAAAAAACTGTATGATCTCTTTATCATCAGAATACTTGTTTGCTAATTTTTCAAATATGTATCTATCATTACGAGCATTAAATGCTTCACGAGTGCCACGGACATTACCTCTGTTTTCAAAAACATTGAACTTGTCTGTGGTAAAGTGTAGTTTAATTGCTAAGTAATAACGATATGCTTTATATCCATCCATTATACATCTAGTTGTGCTTGTTTAGGTAAGTAGTTTAATTCACGAAAATTCATTTCGACTTTATCTTTGAGCGACTTGTTAACTAACTTAGCGATATCTTGGGGTTCAAGATAATTCTCTTCACAATACTCAAGAATAGCATCCATATAGTTTATCTTTTTATCTTGGACCATTTGTTCAATATACAAAGAAAACTCATTAGATGTTTTAAACATGTCGTTCTTTAGATATCCAATATTCGGTGTTTCTAATTTCTTGACTGAGACTTTCGTATTCATTTAATTTAACTTTATAAAGTTTCCAGATTGGAGTATCTGGTTTACTAGGATCCATTTTACCACCAAACTTATCTAAGAATAAAGAAAAGAATTTATCCATTTTCATTTTCTCTAAAACAAGGTTGGACTTTTTATCATATAAGGTAGCGTTCATGTTATCACTCTTCGTTAAAATCTTCATTGGTGCTTCTGTATCGATCTAAATTAATACTAGCTGTTTTGAAATAGTAAGACAAATCTTTTAATTCTTTAGCAATTTTTTGCACTTCTGCTTTTTTCGAATCAATAATATCTAATAGAATTTTTCTTGAAGCAACCACTTCTTCATGATCAGTTTCTTCAGATGTATGGTTTTCATCATAATCTAAAATAGAAGAATTCTTTGCTGTAATATTAGAGATAAATTGCTCAAGTCTTTGCTTTGCCAAATTTAATGCATCAAAGTGCTGTACCTTTTGTCTGATTTTCATATCTTTCCTTATGTTAACAAGTTGAATAGATTACTCTATTATACTCTATTTATTATTGCAAGACAAATTAATCATACTGCCACCATAGAATGCAACATCCATAATTAGTGCATCATTCTCATTTCGCAAGTTCTCAATCTGTGCTTTCATACATTGCAGTTCTTCATGATATCGTTTACGAAGAATTTCAATCTCTGATTCTTTCTCAGAACATCTTACACAAAATTCACTCATTTCAATCCCCTAATGTGATCAATTACCAGTTTTGCATCTTTATATCCAGATGATTGTACTGCTTGCTCCAAATAATCAGTTGCCATATATGAAAGTTTAACTAGTTCATCTAGTGCATTCTCAAGTTCATCATAAACATGTTCCCATGTTCCATCTTTGCGCAGTCTAATTTTCATAATGTATTTCATTAACCTCTCCTCATAGTTGCAATATCTCTTGCTTCTTGATCAGAAAAGACTGGAACTGCATTAGACTTATGCATGGTGCCAATACCTTTGATCTTATCGCCAGTGTAAACTGGATTTGGTTTCAGTGGACATGCACCACCAGTAAATGGAAGACTCGGATGCTTAGGTGTCTCACGACAAGCAGGTGTTCCGAGCGAGTATACATCACTGAGGGATTGCTTTGGTGTCACAATCTTCTTTGTGTTATACTTCTTTAGCATGGCTTCCCACGATGCATTCAACTCTCGTTGTTTTGCAGTAGGTTTCTTTTTCTTAGATTTTCCAAGGGATGTATGTAGCATTTGCATAACATAATTATACCCTAATTCTGAATTAAAGACAACCCCCTAGAACACATGTATCCTAGAGGGTTGAATAGTAAGCAACTACTTACTTAGAGGGTTTTGGAGTGGAAACCCCTTGTTGATGAGAAGCTGCATAAGCTACACAAACCACATCTGACTGGTTTGCATAGGCACAACGAACTGCAACAGGATCAATTCCCTTTACAATCGCTGATTCTACATTTCTCTCTACAGACTTCAACTCACTATAACTATAAAAAGTAATAGATCCAATTAGTGTCACTATTGCAAGAGTGACACATCCAGTAAAAACATTATCATTCATAATAATCTCCTTTAATTTACCAAGAACCATCATCTAAGACAGCCTTAACCCAAACTGGTCCAAAATAAACAGATCCCATATATCCATGAGGATCCGTATCTGTTGGTCCAGTTTTTTCTACTCGAAATTCCCAGTGGTAAGGATTTAAAACAAATCCAACCCATACACCAGAGAATTTTACATAATTAAGAAAGTTCTTTAACTTCATCGCATAGTCCTAATTTTTTGGCTTCAGAGGGACTTAACCAAATATCCTGTGGTGGCAAAAGAACCTCACGGATCTTTGCATCAGATAACCCAGAACACTTTTTATAGTGGTGGATCATTTTCTTGGTGGTTAAGTCAAACTCTTTTACCGTTGCAAATAACTCGTGTTCCTTACCAAAAGCACCCCAAGAATACTGATGTGACAGTATAGATGTATTTGGTGTAAGAATACGATGCCCTTTGTCACCAGCGATAAAAATCATGAGTCCAGCTGATGCGATCTGTCCTAAGCCAATGGTGCGAATAGGAATTGCTGAACCCTTCATAGTGTCAATCACTGCAAACGCTGCATTTAAATCACCACCTGGAGAACAGATGATGAGATTCAATAAGTCTGGTCGCTCTTCAGCGAAGTTTGCTTCAAAAATCCATTCAACCAATGTCTTTGCTGACTGCAATGTTACTTCTTCCATCAAAAGGTAAAACGAATGCGCAGAGTCGTCACCACCATCTTTGAGTTGAATGTTTAGTTTATTCATCATTTAGAAATCATCTTTCTGTTTGTAAAAAATATGTCTACCAATTACGGTAGTTCGTTCAAGTTTCCATCTTGGATTAACATAATCCGCATGATAAAATAAAGCACCTTCTGTCACATCATACATCTTTTCATAGTTAGCATATACCATTAATGCAATTTCTCTTGCTTGTAAGTATGCTGAGTTATTCTGTATTGTTTTGTTGTGTTCGCAGAACCAAGAGAACTGACAAGTTGATTTTGTCTTTTGTTTTACTACAGAGCAAATATCTTTTGGGAACTGTGGGTTTTGCACTCGGTTCAATGTAACCATGGCAACCGCAATTTTTCCATCTCTCGGTTCAAAACCTGCTTCATAATAAATGTTTTCTGCTAGACAGTCAACCTGTATTCTAGCTTCTGATGTTAATTGTGTATACGTTACGCCGATAATCTTTTCTTTTGTTAACTCTGTATTTAATAATATTGTAATGCTTATTAAAAATATAACTGCTAAACTGTATAGTCGTTTATGCATATTGATCTCCTTAAAACAGTTAAGGATTGCAGAGTGTGTGAACCCTGCAATCCAGTTCCCTATCAGGTGGACTTTTTGCTAATAATAGTCTTTGTTTCTTGGTGGGGAATGTTAGAAACAAAACCATTCAGGGCAGATGCCTTTGCAATGATTTCAGTCTCTGTTGGGATAGCAGGGAATCCTGGATGATCAGGAATTGTGCCTCCATTGATTTTAGCAGATTCGACTTTCACTTGCCAGTCGTTGCTAATTTGTTCACGCTTACCGTAGTACTCATCGTTAAGCATGTCTTTTGCCATCTTGAGAAGTTCAAGACGGATTTCAAATGGCGTAAGGTTTGCCATAATTTTCTCCTTTGTGTGTGTGTTAAAAAAGATGGTTTTATTGGGATCCACCAACCCACTGTGTAATTATTTAGGAATTACTTCTTTGCTGCTTCAGCTTTTGGTGCTTCTACTTTCGGGGCAACAACTTTCTTTTCGTCTTTCTTTGCTTCTACTTTCTTAGGTGTAGGCTTTTCAGACTTTGGAGCAGCAGGACATTTACCATTCTTATCTTTAGTTACGCAATTTGCTTCAGTCTTTGCTTCAACTTTTACTGGAGCCTTTGCTTCTTCTTTCTTAGCTGGTTCAGCTGCAAAAGAAATTGATGATACTGCAAGGGCGATTAGTGCGATTAATGTTTTCATAGGATTACCTTTTAAAATAAAGACAGTTATAAAATACAATCACTGTTGTCACTTAATGTTAGTACAAGAGCCATCGGGCATCGGTTTCTAACTTAGAGCAAAGACTTCAATAATTTATAATGGTTTTAAAGAGACCATCAACTCTCAAATTAAAACGAGCGAGTATATGCGATAGTAGTAGTCTTGTTGGCACCATCACCTGATACATTGTCCCAACCAAGAGTAACTTTATCTGTCTTTGTTACAGTGTAACCAACAGAATAACGCATAGAGTTAGAACGATCTGCATTGGCAGTATTGAATGCATCACGATAACGATATGCCACACGAGCAGTAACATCACCAAACTTTGCATTAACTCCAGGTTCTACAGAGTAATATGAAAAATCTTGAGATCCAGATTTTGCTTTCATACCACTTGCAACACGAAGATCAGTAGTTAGTACAGGATGAATACTAATTCCGCTACTAACACCAAGTTCATAACGATTAGTGATTGTGTTTGCTACATCAGCAATTGTACTTTGAATACCAGCATCAACTGAGATATCTTTAGTAACTGAAGTTTTTGCAGAAAAATTAACTACATGATTTTGCACATCACTAGTAACCAGAGACTGGACACCATATGTAGCAGTTACTGAAGACTGCGCAGTTGCGATTGCAGAGAATGCTACCAGAGAAGTAGCAACGATTAATTTTAATTTCATTTATTTTCCTTTATATTATAAAAAGTGGTAGGTTATTCTGTTACGAGGAAACCTACCGAAACCCTAAGCAGCGTTTAGGCTGCTAATGCGAACTGTGAGTCGTTTGCGTTTACTTTGTTTTACTTTTAACGAGTATCTGTCTCGGGTTGTCCATCTTCGTACTTATTGCCACGTCGAATACTGAGTACACCCCCATCAAAAGCATAATCACGTTTCTTATGTCTCTATATGCTATGTGCATATCGATTATGCTTTTGGTGGAGGTGAGGGGATTTGCACCCCTGTCCGCAACACCTTTCGGTTAACTTCAAACAACCATATCACTATTATACATTATGTATTCTTACAGAACAACTTTATTTTTTCTGTTGTTCTAAAACCTTATCAACAATTGTTGCATATCGCTTTTCGTCAGCAAGAATCTTAGCAGTTAGATCTTTGGAGTTTAATAATTTAGGATCAATAAAGAAGAAACTTTCACTAAGTTTTTGTTGAACTTCTTTAGATTGTGTAGCTTTGACAAATTCTTTACTGTACCAATCAACGATATCTTGAGGTGTTCCTTTTGGTAAAGAAAGTGCCCAACCCAAAGTATATACCATAGATGGGTAAACAGAACTTAGCGTAGGAATATCTGGAAATGCTTGTGCACGTTGTTCACTGCTAACAGCAATAATTTTAATCTTACCTGCAATATGCAATTGGCTTGATGCTGCAAGTGGCACTATGCCAAACCTAATATTCTTAGAAGCAACGTCCTGCACGACATCTGTTGGTCCTTTATATTCAACACGAACAATACGATCTGTACTTTCTTCTAGTTGAGCCACTGAACGAAATAATTCATATGTAATACGACCACCCGAACCTGGATCACCCATGGTAGTTTTTTCTGTCTTGAGTGCTTTTACAAGATCTTGAATTGAATTAACTGGATCAGAAGCTGAAGCAATAATAGTCATCGGAACAAAAGAACTGCCCATGATGTAAATAAAATCACTTGTTGTATATGTCTTATTTGGGTTAACCATTCTGTCTGTAGCAGTTAATCCTGGAATTGGAATTTGAGCAGTTGTATAACCATCTGGAGCAGACTTAGCAAAGTGTTCATTACCAATAGTACCACCAGCACCAAGACGATAATTTATTACAAATGATACGCCAGTATTAGATTCAACTTGTTTTGAAACAATCCTAAATGCGATATCAGATGGTGTTCCAGCTGGCATATTCAAAATCACAGTAATCGGCTTTGTTGGTTGCCATGCCCAAACTAATGGTGTCAATAATAAAAACGATATCAATCCTATAACAAATTTCATTTACGCAATCCTTTAAATATTTTTTAAATTTCTATAATCTAGTCTTAGTTTCCTAAATCCACCGATCCAGTTATCACGCTTTTCGATAAACAATCTTGGATCATCATTATCTACTGCCATTATAATAACAAGTCTACCAATAGGTATTCCTGTTCTTTCTTCAAAAGCAACTGCGTATGCTGCAGTTTGCATAAAGTAATTATGAATGTCATCACGATCTTTTGGCTTACTAGAAGTCTTAAAATCTATGACAGACAACTTACCCTGAAACTCTCCAATACAATCAACAGTTCCAGCTACCTCAAGATAATCTGAGTATAACGGATCTTCTAGTGCATGTATATTATCTATGTCTTCGAGCCACTGTGATATACTTCCAAATAATTCTTTATCGAAAATATCAGGTTCACATTGTTCATTGCGGAGATATGCTTCGCAGAGAGAGTGGATTCTTGTACCTCTTGCACTGGCTCTTCCAGAGATTTTATTGGCTTCTTCGTTTCCGACTCTTTTTCTCCACTCGGCGATTCCCTTTGCTGAGTGCAATCCCGTGACTGTTGTAACGGAGGGATAGGCTCGACCCGAAGGGGTTTTGTATACCCTCGTACCATCTGGTGCGGTGTCACGTTGTAGTTTAGGGAGATCATGATTTATAAATGTTTTCATTAAGTCAGTAAGCCATTACTTTTTAGCAATCATTGATTGAATTTTTTCTTGAATAATCTTTGCCCAAAATGGCTGTGGAAAATTCCATCCTACGAATGCACCAAGTGCTACCCAAAACAGAGTGTCTAACATTTTATTTCTCCTAAGTTATGCAAGTAAGTGTATTGCTTCGTTATAGTGCTTGATGCGATCTTCAAGACCAATGTAACCACCATTGATTTTCTTGGTCATTAGTTTAATATCGCCAGAGTCTGCTTGAACATTAAGTTTGTTTTTATTCCAGAACCAAATAGCTGACATAAGAGCAAAATCACGATCTGATGTAACCCAGTCTGGATTATCGTATAGATTTTGCCAGTCGTCAAACATCTCTTGTGCGAATGCTTTATAGTTAGCAGCACCAGTTAGTTGAATTGGTCCACGACCACGATACTTATATCCATCACCTGATGATTCTGGTCCATTACCCATACGACCACCATAAACTTTATTAGCAATCATTTGTGGTTTGCGTGCATAAGGTTGTGCCGATTCAAGTGTAGGAAAATACTTCTTGAAGATACTATTTAATCCTTGTGCAGAATAATTTAGGTTTTCTTCGAATGTAGTCCAACCACCAGACTCATGACCACACTGAGCCAAGAAAGCTGCAATACGATGTGGCGTATTAATGTCATAAGTTGGAAATACATTATTCATTGAGCCTACCCAAGATTCTGGATCTTGTGCTCTAGGAAATAAGTGATGGAATTGATCTGATGTAATCATCTTTTGTCCTCGTAGTCTTCGTATTTAAGTTTGGCTAAGATATAATCTTTCACCAACGATGAACGAACAATATCATCAACAGTAAACTCAATTCTAGTAAATGCCTTCATGTGTTGGGCAATGTCAAAGAATTTTAAAATACCAGTAACATCATTCTTACGTTTATTTAGATCAGTCTGACGATAATCGCCACACCAAATAATTTTAGACATGTGACCAACACGAGTCATAACTGTATCGATCTCTTCATAAGTTAAGTTCTGCATCTCATCAACGATAATGATTGCATTATCAAAAGACATACCACGAATAAAAGATGTAGAGATAAACTGAACATGTCCTTGTTCTTCTAAACGATCCCAAGCATCTTTACGTTCAAATAGTTGATGACAAATTTGACGATATGGTTGCTCATAAATTTCCATCTTCTCACCAACATCTCCTGGGAGATGACCCATCTCACGAGATTGAACTGCAGAACGAACTACAATAATCTTGTTGAATGGATTTGATTTATCAAGGACTTCTTCTATTGCTTTGTACAGAGCAATAAAAGTTTTACCAGTTCCAGCAACACCATGAAGTGCTACAAAATAATCGCCACGCTTATACGCTTCGTAAAATAATTTTTGATTTTCAGTTAAGGGTTGAAAGGTTTTTAAATTATCTAATCTTAATCTTAATTGATTACTAGCAACTGGTTTTGTATCACGTTCCTCATGATGAACTTCTACTACTTTTTTTGCTGCTGAGGTACGAGCCATTAGAATTCCTTATAGTTGTGATGAGGATTTATTTAATTGACTTCCAGGAGTTTTTTCGTGTATTCTTTGTAGAACCTCTTTAAACCCTGTATCAAATTTACGAGTATTACTTAATTTAGTTGGGTCTCCAAATGCCACTGCTTGAATTACGGTTTCTAAGTGGGGATTATCTGCCCTGAATGGGTCGAGTTCTGACATTCTCATCACTTGTTCAAACTGTTCACCAGTTTCTTTGTTACGAAATACATAAGTTGGCATAATATCTCCTATTATTGTATTTATGCTGGGATTTGTTTTGAAGTTTCGTATAAAGCAAAACTAGCAAGATTTTTTGCTTTACTTTCGCACATAATATCATGAGTTGGTAAGAATCCCAATACCCAATCATTTGTTGCAGTGTTCCAGTAAAAATCTGAGTGTGCTCGCAGTTTTTGTTTTTTGTATCCTTGATCTTTTAGCAAATTCATATCAGGTTGTGTATTAGTTACATGATCAACAAGATAATCTTCACGTGATTGTGAGTAATGCATAGTTGGACGAACACCACGCCAAGAATCAATCACACATTGGACACGAGTATCTTTTGGATCAATCCACTCACCTTCACGACACCAGTGATGATGCACATCAAGAACGATTGGTAACAAATCAGCAAGTTCTAGTGAGTCATCAAGACCCCAAGCATTTTCTTCATTCTCGATAGTGATACAATTGCGTGCTTCGGTTGATAATCTTTTATAAGCTGCACGAATACCATCTGGTCCACGTTTGCCAGAAATATGTACATTGATTTTAAAGTCTTGGAATGTTTTACCGTAACCCATCATACGTGCCATGTCAGCATGATACTCAAATTCATCAATAGAGTTATTAACGATACCATCGTTCTCTGATGCAAGAACAGTAAACTGTCCTGGATGGAAAGATAAGCGAACACCAGCAGTTCTGGCAACCTCACCAATTTTACTAAAGCAGTATTCTGTTAATTTGATAACATCTGCACGTTTGTAAAAATAAGACCAATCAGCATGAGTGTACACTGGTAAGATTTCGCTACTAAGACGAACCATACGCAAACCAACTGGCAATGTTGATATCTTTAGCACAAGGTTTAGTGTGTGCTGTAGATTTTGTTTGACTAGGTCATAAAGTTTTTGTTCAGCAACATCTCGAGATTGACGACCAAGCCAAGCAATAGTAGTAGTACCTGTGGAGTACTTACGTGCATCATCTTTTGGACCAATACCATCAACTTGGCTGGCATTATCAATCCACTTGCAAGCAAAGCCAATTTTAGCAGTATTCATTTTAACATTTTCCAAAAATTGAAAGCCATTGATACTCTTTCTCCAGTACCAGTGTTTGGTAATACACAATGTGATACATCATCTGGAAATACAATAAGAAGTCCAGCATATGGTTTGATGCTAATTATTTTATTGTCAAGTTTATACTGAAAGTCACCAGAACCATCTGGAACCTGAATGTAAAGACATCCGCAAAGTTCATCAGTGCTACCTTTGTCATGGTCATGCCACTCATTGTAATCAGTACCTGAATTAATATTGTACCAATAAGTTATGTCTGAGGTTATAGACGCAATATGACAAACTACATCTATAACCTCAGTTGCCCATGGGTATGTTTTACGATTACAACGATCACTTTGCCATCCACCTTTGTTACTTCTCTTCACAGAGTCTGCAACTCCACGAAGTGACAAAACATTACTAGCAAAATCTTCTGGTAAATTAATTTGGGTTTCTATAACCACAACATCCTCGTTAAACCAACAGTATCAATTGCAGTTAACAAGATGTAGTTAGCCAGCATGCCAAATGATTTCCGAGTATAACTAGCCCAAGCATACATAGCACAACCACTGATCCAAACAGGATAAAGAGCAAGTAGCGGAGGATTTGGGACAGTAACTGCCATTGTAATTGAGCACCCGATAGATATAGCCCAAGCGAAAAGCTCGACAGCGAAACGAATGTTATTAGAACGATAATCATCTTTTATCCATTGTAAAGTTGGTCCAAAAATATCAAGCATAAGACCCCATCGAATCCCATCCATATTTTAATGCATGTAATCCATTGATTCCACGAATAGTGTCGTGAATTTGTTGAATAGTATCAGAAGATTTTGTGTGCAGAATGCCATGACCACCCTTAACATTAAAAGGATCGATGCAACCTGGAGAATCATCAACTAAAATTGCTCTGTCATGAGCAAATTTTGATTTTTCTTCTTTAGATCGAGAAAAATTGGCTTTGTAAGGAATATTTTTACTATCAAGCCACTTCATCTTTTGATATTTTGCTGCATTTCCTTGCAAGACATCAAAAGTGCCCAGTGAAGTTAGAATTTCAATGTTGATACCATCAAGAGCACTGACATAATTCAGTAATTCTCGTGCATCTGGCATGAATTCTAGATCTTCAAAGATGTGATAGTCCATTACAGCTGCACGAAAGCGTTTTCCGTCAGCTGCATATGTGCGTAAAGAGCGATATGCCTTGTCAAAGTTGCAAAGCACACCATCCATGTCTAAGTATAGTGTAATCATTATTTAATTATACCTGAAATTTGATTTAAAGGCAAGCTATTTTTAAATTAAGTGGTTTGAGATATAAAATATTGTATTTTTTTGAATATATTTTCGATTTTCAAGATAGTATTAGTGCTATCCGTGTGTAAAACACCATATCCGCCAGATTTTTCAACAAGATTTATACATTCAATAGAATTATCAACTAAAATAGAGTTTTTATTTGCAAAATTTAGTTTTTCTTCATGTGTACGAACAAAATTAGTTTGATAAAATAGATTTTGCTGATCTAACCAGTTCTTTTTTTCTATTTTTAGTTCATGTTCTTTAATTTCGTCAGAACTACTAACACAAGTTAGTATTTGAATATCAATATGCCTTAAACATTGTAAATAATTAAACAATTCTTTAGCATCAGGCATTGGATTTAAAAAACTATAAGGTAAACCTAATGAAATTTCATTATGCATAGATTTAACATCACAAATAACATCATCTACTTCTAGATAAATTATAGTGTTAATCATTACCTGATATTTTTGTAAACTTTTCAAAGTTCGGAGGAACCCATCCTTCTGGCTTTAAAACTTTACCATTTTCATTTCTGACAACACGTGCAGATAATTGATCAATTTTAAATAAATTAGATTTAGCTCCTTCATCCCAAGCACTGTTAATATCCCATCCACGTGATAGTGCATATGCAACAATAACCCAAATCATATCAAAACAAGCATCTAATTGTTCAGTATCATCTGATGCTTCGACAGCAGCCCAAAATTCTTCTTGCTCTTCTTTTATTAAAGACTTATATAAATTTGATAACGCTGTTGGTTTAGTAGGAATGTGTGGATAAAAATGGTCGCATGCTCTCATGAAGACTTGTACGTCTGTGAAAACTTTAGTCATTTGTTTCTTTCTGTATCAAAATAATGCTTTGAGTGAGTAATTTCTGCATCAGAACCCGCACCAGTGAATGGCCAATTGTTACTTGGAAGATCCATGGTATCATAGTCAATGGGTGCATCCCAATCTTCAATGGGTGCATCCCAATCTTGTTCAGCAAAGTCATCTACAAAATCAAGATTACCATCAAAGACAAACCCTGCTCCCTTTAAGAACAATTCTATTTCAGTTAAAACATATGTTAGAGAATCTGCATTAAATTCACGAGTGGTTGTTGAACCACCAAATTCATCTTCAGCAATTAGTGTATATTTCATAAGTCTTGCTCCTGTGCGAATAATTTTAATAGTTTAAGTTCATCTTTCAAATTAGAATTTTCATATTCTAACTCGCTAACTCTTTGCATTAATGCAAGAATTGCTTCTTCTTTATCATTCAGTGGGATTAGTTGATGGTTCATTTTCCACTTTCTTTAATATCCATGTGCCATCTTTATTATCTATCCAGTTAAGAGTATCACCAGCTTTCCAACCAGCACTCTCCATAATTTCATCAGTAAGAGGAAGAACTAAATCTCCACTCCCATCTTCTGCTGCTTCAAGTGTAATTGTCCACGATGTAGGTTTATTCATAGTTTATCTCCAACCAGTTAGTGTTTTCGGGCATAAGTTCTATAGTGACACCATTCATTCCAGCATTAGCAATCATGTTAACAAGAACACCCTGCCCATAGCCATTCGTTCCATATTGTGCCTTATGACAAGCATAGGTAGAGCCACTGCTTCCGTCAAACATGAAACAATGCCCTTCTTCATATGCTCTTGTGATGCCACTGTTTAGTTTCCAAGAATCAGAGCCAAGATATCCACCATACCAACAAGCAAAAACTTTATGGACTGGTGGAGTATCTTTTCCAGTAATTCTAACAACTATCCATTTGTCAGGTGTATAGTCACTCATACTTCTACAACCTTTAATTCAAAACGATCTGCTCGATCTTCGTAGTTGATGTAACCACGAGGATTACAAACAACACGACAACCTTTAATCATGTAGTCAAAGTCTTCATGAGTATGACCATGAGTCCACAGTTTGATTGCTGGGCGATCCATAATAAATTCATCCAAACGAGAATTGTAAGCACCATTCATGAGTTGATCTTTCTTGTAACGTGGATGCTCAGAAAGTTTGCTTGGTGCATGATGAGTGCAAACAACAACAGTCTTCCATGGAGGAACTGCATCGTATGCTTCTTCAATAACCTTTAACATGGCTTTGTGATCTTCCACTGCATCTTGTGGACTCAAGGTAGCAGTTCTCTCATGAAACTTAGGTTTACCTTCTTCAAACGATCTGTAGTTAACAACTCTGTTACTGTTCTCACAGATTTGGAAATCATTCATACGACGAGAAACATGATTCATGGTCATCTCATCTTCACCATTCATATCAGTCCAAAGAGTACCACCGATAAACACGTGGTCATTCAATTCCCAAACTTCTTTGTCTAGGAAGTGAATATTATCACCACATTGTTTCATGGCATCTCTTAGGTGAACAGCACTAGTTGCAAAGTCACCATGGTAATGCTCGTGATTACCCATAAGGTAAACCACATGAGGAAAGTTCCTACTGCAAGCAGTAAAAAACTCAAGATACCTATCAGTTTTAGCAGAAGAAAGAATACTGTCGGTGACACGAAGGTCAACAGCAGTACAAATATCACCAGACAAAACAAGGACTTCAGCACCTTTGGTGTTTTCTAATTCAAGTTGTCCAAACTCAAGATGGACATCGGAGCAAATTGCGATTTTCATTGTATTTCTCATTTATCATTTATACTATTATACTACAAGGTGCAATAAAAGTCAATACTTATTTAAATGGTGGACCAGTTACCCATACAACTAAAGAATATCTACGACCTGTAGTTACAGGTGTTACTCTGTGCAATAACATGCTATTAAAAGCAAAGCCAGATCCAATTGATTTAGAAGCAATTTCTGGATATTCAAGATTAGTTAAAATTTGCAACTCTCCGCCAGAATAAGTATCAGGCTCAGACAATTGCACAGTAAGTGATAATTTTCTAACCACATCATTAATATTCATCCTATCAATATGTGCTTCGTATTTTCCTGTTGGGGCTACATATTGGGTAAATTGTATTTTCTCTGCAAAGCCTGTAAGATCGTAAAGAAAAAGATTATTATTCAACATCGTTACATATTCTTCCATGCGTTGATAAACCCACTTTTCAGTAGACTCTATCCAGCATATATTAGATTCTCTAATGTGTAGATTAACTAATCCGTTAGGCTCAGTATTAGAATATGTTGTTGCTTGTTTTAAATTAGCGATGCCATACTTTATGATTTCATCACATTCTTGTTTAGTGAAAATATTTGGCACAGAACCTGTTAACCAAGATTGCTCAGGTTTAGCTTGGGTTACATGACTAAAACACCAGTCTATATTATTCATCAGGTTTCCTTATAGTTCAGAATGTTCTATTATGCCTTATTCAATCTTGCAAGACAACTAATTTTTTAACTGTCTTTGGGTTGCAATAAACAACTTGTCTACCTTCGGTTTCTCCAAGGGGAAGGTCTGCATGAATTAATACTCCAAACTCATTTTGTCTAACAACCATTCCAACTAGCGGAACACCTTCCCACTTTGCGAATACTCTGTCTCCATAAACCCACTTGGGTTTGGGATTATTTTTATCTCGATTGGCAAACTGTTCGGCAAGAGTACTCATTTATGCTTCCTTACCCTTTATAGGTTTTACCTTTGCAGTTGCACAAGTGCCTTCAAGAACAGCAATGGTTACATTACCAAGAGCAGCTATTCCTCTCATGTGTTCCTTTTGTTTATCCAAAGAATCCACGCATTGAGACTCTACAGTGTAGTAATTATCGGGTTGCATAAACTCACAGTTACCATTCATACAGATAACTAGAATAGGGATAAAGATTTGTATCATTTAAACAACTATCTAGATATGCTTAGTTCAGCTTCTGGATTATCCCAACAAGCATTACGATAACGATAGACAAAATCGCACAATCCCTCATACGAACCCCATCCGTTCTCTGGATTATATCTCTTATATTTCTCTGGGTCGGAAAGTAAAATATTCCAACCAATATCAAGCCAATCAGAGATATGCTTGGCATGAGTATAACCATGTTCATCAGGTCGCCAGAGTACATCGTAAAGAGTTAGATCAACTGCAACTGCCCACTCTAGATTACACTCTACACCAAACTTAACTTCTCGAGCCATTGCTCCGAGATTGTGAGTAATATTACCACTATAAACCGAAGTGGGTTGAACCACCATTAAATTAACATCAAGACTCATTCTTAATATCCTTCTTTTGTGCTTGTCGTTCACTTTTCCAAAACACTCGTTTCCAATCTCTTAGGTGTCTCCACCATTGGGGAGCCGATGTTTTATTTCCTTGCTTTACGTTCGCCATATTGCTCCATC
>Ga0209354_10000069_pt1 | contig 49393 bp, 51 predicted proteins | sample LauGreSpBDMM15DD_2_FD_187562 | JGI IMG/M metagenome (GOLD analysis project Ga0209354, IMG submission 187562) | Freshwater lake microbial communities from Lake Michigan, USA - Sp13.BD.MM15.DD (SPAdes) (version 2) | ecosystem: Environmental > Aquatic > Freshwater > Lake | place: Lake Michigan...
TCGTAAATCGTATTGGATCTGGTTGTTTAAATGAAGCATTTATACACATAGATGTCTTACCATTATTGATAGTAAGCCAACTAATATTATCACAGCGCCCTCCATTTTCAATTGCTCTTGGAAGTCCATTATAGGCTTTTATTCCGAAGGGATTTTTCATACTATTTTGAATATTTGACATTTGTTGTAGAAACCAGTTTTTCTTTGTTTTCTTCTTTTTCTTATATGCCGCGGATCGTCGATTCTTTTTTTTATTCTTACTTGCTCCTTTATTGCTAAATCCTCCTGTAACAGCTAAATAAATAATCACGATAACAGCAATAATGAGTATAATAGCACCAATTCCTGCCCACATATTTAACCCATTTTTGCTAAATGCATTTGCAATTGTTCGTTGGAATCCTTCTCCCTCTCCGTCCCCTGTTCCTGATCCTAATACCGGACCAGCATTTGCTCCAATTCCGGGTAGTAATGCCGGACCAGCCTTTCCTGCTAGTACTGCCATAATATTATACTCTATAAATAAGCGATATTTTATGCTGTGCGAAAAAAGTATAAAAAATATATCCTTGGTAAAAATTAAGACAGAATACAAATGATATACTGGATATTATTCGCAATTTTAGTATGTATAATATGGATCTATGTGCGATTTAATTACAAGGTACCAACTGATATTGTTATACTACAAACATCTCTTCAAGATTTTGATTTGAAAAGGCTTTTAGAAAAACAACCCATCGTGGTACAGGATCGCGTTGATAATATTCAACCGATTTGGGATGGATGGTTCAAGTACAATATCAAGGGACATTTTGAGATTACACCAGAAATGGAATGGATACGAAACAAACATAAATATATGCTTATTCACGGATTAGAGGACGGTGAAATTCTCCTATGTAATCCAAACTGTAAAGTTAATAATTATATACCTGATCCAACGGAAGAAGTCACAGCAATCAAGCTTTACAAAGGAATGAGCATTATCATTCCATATCGCTGGTATTTTGCTGTCACTAAGACGGTATATGCCAGCGGTATTCACGACCTATTTACATATATGCTACCATCTTAGGAAGAATATATAGTAAAAATAAAAATATTCTTATCTAAAACGGTTTAAACATAACCGCCATTTATAAAATGATAAATATGGAAGATATTCAAGGATATATTTATGTATTACAACTGAAAGAAGATAAATATTATGTAGGTAAAACCAATAATCTTGGAAGACGTTTTATGGAACATATGCGGGGCGAAGGATCTAAATGGACCCAACTTTATAAACCAATATCAATTATTAATACGTATGAAAATAAGCATGAACTTGATGAAGAAATGTATACATTAGAATGGATGGATAAAAAAGGGGTTGATATGGTAAGAGGTTCTTGCTTTTCAAGTTTAACATTAACAGATGAAGTAACAAAATTTATTCAAATGAAGATAGCATCTATGAAACAGAAATGCTATCGCTGTAATAAATTAGGACATCTTGTTGAAAATTGCCCTATAGCAGAGAATGATAGCAGTATAACTGTATTAACAATAAATGATTTAAAAAAAACAAAAAAGAAAAAATGGATTATTCAAAATTTATTACCATGTAGATCGCTCATTTGTATGTACGGAAATCCTGGTTCTGGTAAAACCTTTATTACACTTGATATAGGTCTTCATATTTCACATGGAATACAATGGAATGATATGAAAACAAAAAAAGGTATTGTATTTTATATTGTCGGTGAAGGCATAAATGGTATATATAGTCGTATAAAAGCATGGCATAGTTATCATAATGAAGAATTTACAGATACTCCATTTTTTATCATTGAAATGTGTCGCTATAATATAACAAAACGAGAATTCTATACTAATTTTATTCAAATGGTGCGAAAAAAAGAAATTGAATATAATTGTAAAACTGCCCTTATAATTATAGATACATTTGCTCATGCCCTAAACGGTTTAGATGAGAATGATAGCTCTCAGGTTCATAAACTTTTCAAAGAGCTTCTTTTTATGAATTCTGAATTAGATTCATCAACCATATTTGTACATCATTCTATGAAATCAAAACCGTCTATAAGAGGCTCTTCTGCTATATTAGCAACCGTAGACACGAGTCTACAAATAAAACGGACAGAAAATAAGATTAATATTATAACAGATAAACAGAAAGATGGAGATAATATAACAATAGAATGTATAATTAAATCACACGATACTTCATGTATTATAGATAAAGAGTGAATCGTTGTATAATAATTACACAATTTAATAAAAATTAAATATTTATTTTTATAATTTTAATTTATTCAATGAATAAAGATTTAATCCAAATCTTCCACATGGACATTCTCGCCAGTAGGACCATTTGACGTGGATGGTGCCGGTCCGTCATTAAGATCACCGCCATCGGCATACAGCTCTTTCATGATAGGATTTAGCTTTTCCTCAAGCTCTTTTTGTTTTTCTTCGTATTTCTCTTTTTCCAGATCTTGATGTTCTTCTACCCATTTAATTGCTTCTTCAACAATTGGTTCGGCTTTCTCCCATGCTTTTTTAGCAACATCCGTGTCGCCATTTTTAAGAGTGTTGCGAATGTTATATACATAACCTTCTACACCATTTTTGGCCTCTACACGCTGCTTTTGTTTTTCGTCGGCATCTTTGAATTCCTCTGCAGCTTTTACCATCTTTTCAATATCTTCTTTGGTCAGTCGTCCCTTGTCATTTGTAATCGTGATCTTCTCTGCCTTGCCCGTGCCCTTCTCAACCGCATTTACATTGAGAATACCGTTGGCATCAAGATCAAACGATACATCGATCTGGGGTACGCCACGGGGTGCTGGCGGAATACCTGTTAGATCAAATGTGCCGAGAAGATGATTGTCCTTTGTGAAACCACGCTCACCCTCATACACCTTGATGGTAACCGCGGGTTGATTATCCGAATAGGTGCTGAAAGTCTGCGATTTCTTACACGGAATGGTGGTGTTACGCTCAATGAGTTTTGTCATAACACCGCCAGCAGTCTCAATACCGAGAGACAGAGGTGTGACATCCAACAGCAGAAGATCTTTGGTACTGTCGTCTCCTTGTCCAGGATTGAGAATTGCCGCCTGTACCGAAGCGCCATATGCCACTGCTTCATCCGGATTAATGCTCTTACATAGTTCCTTGCCATTGAAGTATTCGCTTAGCAAATGTTGGATACGTGGAATACGAGTAGATCCACCTACAAGTACAATTTCATCCACATCGCTCTTTGACATCTTGGCATCGCGCAATACTTGTTCCACTGGATCCATCGTGCGTTGGAAGATATCTGAATTGAGTTCTTCAAACCGGGCACGGGTGATGGATGTATAGAAATCAATACCTTCATAAAGGGCATCAATCTCCAAGGAGGAACTGGTGGTGCTTGAAAGCGTCTTCTTCACACGTTCGCAAGCAGCATTCAGTCGTTTCACGGCACGAGCATTTCCTGAGATGTCATGCTTATGTTTGCGCTTGAATTCCTGAATGAAATGTTGTACCAGCCGATTATCAAAATCAGCTCCACCCAGATGCGTATCACCGGATGTAGCGCGTACTTCAAACAAACCTCCTTCAATGACCAATAGTGATACATCGAATGTACCACCACCAAGATCATAAATAAGCACATTCTTCTCCTTGCCATCACTCTGCTTATCTAATCCATATGCGATGGCGGCAGCAGTAGGCTCATTGATGATACGAAGTACCTCCAGCCCCGCGATGGCAGCAGCATCTTTTGTGGATTGTCGCTGAGCATCATTGAAATAGGCAGGAACGGTAATAACTGCTTTCTTCACTGGCTGTCCAAGGTAACTTTCCGCAACCTCTTTCATTTTACCAAGCACCATGGCGGAGATCTCTTCCGGATGAAAGGTCTTCTTTCCACCCATATAATCAACCTCAATAATAGGCTTATCCGTAGCATCTGCCTTTACAACAAATGGCCATAGTTTCATATCACTCTGTACATCCTTGTCGCTGAACTTCCTACCAATAAGACGCTTCACTTCATAAACTGTATTGGTAGGATTTGTAGCAGCTTGGTTTTTGGCAGCATCACCTACCAGACGTTCGTCATCATTGAACGACACATGAGAAGGAGTAATACGATTTCCCTGATCGTTGGCAATAATTTCAACCCTGCCATTCTGGAAAACGGACACACAACTCATACATGTTCCGAGATCAATTCCGATTGCTATATCTTTCGACATTTTTTGAAACTAAAATGAAAACTAAAACTCGAAGTAGGATTAAATGTATGATTTAAGTTTATATATCAAACTATTCTTAAATAGTTTATATTATTACCATTTCAATAACAAAAAAGAAGAATATTTTGTTATTAAACCCCGAACAACTCAAGTGTCATCCATTGTTGGGAATATGATGCTTTTTTGGACATTTCCATACGGATGTCATTTAGTAAAGTTGGACTCTAAACAAGATTCGGTATTCTTACTCGCAAGTTTTTACCCTTATCACATTACATAAAGAAAAGAAGTAATATATCTATATAAAATGAATATTATCATACCATTATGCGGAAAAGGGCTTCGTTTTCAAAAGCACAATGATTGTTCCACAGAAAAACATCGGATCAAGATATTTGATAAAGAAATGATATGCTATGTCTTAGATATGCTTAAAATGAGCATCCAATTCGAAGATACGATCTATCTATTTCATTATATCGGTTATTCGTTGGATAGTATTGTTGAGAAATACCCATTTGTAAAAACAATACCAATCGATCATTATACCCGAGGGGCTGCAGAAACCATAAAACTTGGACTCGAAAAGATCCTTCAAGATCCTTCCGCGATAGATGTACATCGTAAATCCTTATTATTGGATTGCGATACATATTATACGACAGATATACTTTCAATGTTTCGAGATTGTGATACAAATGGGGTACTCTATTTTGAACAACCCGAAGAAGATACCCGCAATATATTTTCCTATATTGCTATCCATAAGGATAATATCATCGAGGATATTGCTGAAAAAAAAAGGATTAGCAATCACGCCAATACAGGAGCTTATCTATTTCATACTACCAGCGATCTTTTTCAATATACAACGGATATTATTGAAAACAATACTATGTTTCACAATGAATTCTATACATCTTGTGTAATTCATAAAATGATCCAAGACGGACATATCTTCCAATCCTTCCATATATCACCGGAATATGTGATATTTTTAGGAACACCAGAACAAGTAAAAACATACATGGATAAAACGTACGCATTTCTCCTAGATCTCGATGGTACACTTGTGAATACGGACAAAATCTATCAACATGTATGGAAGGAATTGTTGTATGAGTATAATATTGAAATGACCGATGAAATATTCTATAAATATATTCAGGGCAATAATGACTACATTGCAATGTCGAAGATATTTTCCAATTATGTATCTTTTAACATGGAAGAATTATCCAATAAAAAAGACATGTTGTTCATGAAACATATACACGCTATTTCCATTATACCAAACAGTACGGATTTTGTTAAAAAAATAAAACGCATGGGGCATAAGATCGCAATTGTTACAAATAGCAATCGAATTATTGTAGAAAAAATACTACAATATATCGGTATTTATGATGTTGTTGATTGTATCATTGTTGGAAATGAGTGCGAAAAACCAAAACCATTTCCCCATCCATATATGGAAGCACTTAATATTCTAAAAATATCGAATATATACGCGATTGTATTTGAAGATAGCTCCGCTGGTATTCTTAGTGCCAAAGGTATATTTCCACGGTGTATTATTGGTGTATATAATGAAGATTGTACTATACTTGAAAAATATGAAACGGATCTAATGATTCAAGATTATGCGAATATCGATATTCCTCTGTTACTTAATTATGAAAAAAACCAGCTGAAAAAAATAAAAGATTTGCTCGTATATAATAAAAATAGCATCAAAAATGCGATGGATTTTAAAATCGATCATACAAAGCTAAAAGGGGGGTTTATAGCAGATGTGCTAAGTATTAATGTGATTATGGAAGATCTTTCGGTACAGAATTGTGTCCTTAAACTTAAAAGTGAAAATGATACAGCGATGTCTAAGATGGCAACGATGCTTGATCTCTATGAAAGAGAGTTCTATTTCTACCAAAATATAGCCCCCTATGTAAATATATGTATACCTCATGTATATAGCATAATAAAAGACACCTCCTTCCAATCATTAGGAGTCTTGCTAGAGAATCTAAATACCCCCGATTATGTATTGAATCTTGATCTTAATAATGAACATATGGATGTATCATTAAAAGTAATACGGCGTATGGCAGAACTTCATGCGAAATTTACCAAAAAAAATCTAATCGATATATTTCCCTTTTTAAAGAAACACAACGATCCAACATTCTGTCCATCTTGGGGAAATTATGTATCGGAAAACTGGGGTACCTTTAAAAAACAGTGGAGCTTTCTTCTAACCGGAAAACGCTTAGAGTTACTAGAACTGATATCGATAAAATTTAACAAAATTCAAGAATATCTTAGTACCGGTATGTTGACATTATGTCATGGCGACATTAAATCCGCAAACATCTTTTATAAAAAACTTAGAGTTGATAAGAGAAACAACGAAATTTCTGGATACGAGCCATACTTTATTGATTGGCAATACATAGCATACGGTAAGGGAGTACAAGATCTTATCTTCTTTATGATTGAAAGTTTTGATCCAAATGTACTCTGTAATTATACAAACATCTTTAAAGCCTATTATTATCAATGCTTTATCCATTCCCATCCCAATCTATCTTATCGTTATGAAGAATATGAACAGGATTTTATGATCGCTGCCTGTTATTTCCCCTTCTTTGTAACAATATGGTTTGGTACAACAAGCAAAAATGATTTAATTGATATTAATTTTCCCTTTTTCTTTATACAAAAATATCTTCGTTTTATTGAAGACAATATTGATATAAAATTAATACAATCTATTCTATAGAGAAATTAATTATAGCAAATGTTTTGGATAGCACATCGTGGTAATTTATTTGGAAAGGATCCATGTATGGAAAATAATCCTGATTATATAAAGGCTGCTATTGAAAAAGGATTTGATGTAGAAATTGATGTTTGGTGGAAGGATGATGTTTATTATTTAGGACATGATGAACCTCAGTACCAGGTAGATAATCAATTTTTTAATACGTATATCTTACATTTATGGTGCCATGCCATAAATGCATCGACACTTTCCCATTTACTACAAGATTTTCCAAATATCCATGTATTTAGACACGATGTAGATTCAATTGTCTTGACAAGCAAAGCAATTCCGCGGGCATATCCTGGACAACCGATTGATAGTCACACGGTATGTGTGATGCCAGAACAGGCTAGAGGTAAGTACACGCATAAAGATTTAGATGATTGTAGAGGAATATGTTCAGATTACGTGGGATGGTACAAGCAACAAGCAGATGCTACCACCCGCATTGGAATGATTATTGGTGGGCGATTTAATACCCAAGAAACGAACCTCTTTCCTCAGGTAATAAAGTATATTACAGACAATCCTACACACTGGATTGATATACATATATCTATTAATGAAGAACCGTCGTTAGTAATAGAATACCTCAATAAGAAATGGATGGACGCTCCTTTTGTAGCCACGATTTCTTGCCAGAAGTATAAAGCCCCTGACAATTATATAAATCATCCAAAAAAACATAGTGGTGAAACATATACGCAAAATACAATGTCTATGTTTTATAACAATAGGATCGCATTTCTACAATTAAAATCCTACCATAATTATGATGTTGTAATGAAGTATCGTCCCGATATTGTGTGTGAAACCCTACCACCAATATCACAGGCGATCGAGCAAATAAAAACAAACAAAAAATGTATATGTATGCCTCGATTATATCATTATGGTCATATATGTGGTCAATCAAATGATCAGGTAGGAATCGGGTCTCCTGAAATGATGGAAATATATTGCAATACATACGATGATATAGACTACCATCTTGTAAACGCACCCCCCTATTGTCTACATCCAGAGTCCATGCTAAAGTTTCATCTAGATAAGAATGAAATCGTGATTGAAGTGTTTGACTACACCTATCATCTTGATCATAATCGCCACAAATAACAGAGGTTTGCAATGGAGGATAGTTTTTATTTATTTTGTTGTTTCATATAATTTACAAGCGTTTTTTCTTTCTTATCAAGAAGTCCAATCATTTTTTTATGTCTAAGAGTATATAAATTTGCGAATTCTTTACCACATTTTGATAGTCCGCACACAATGGCATCTTTTTCGGTATTTAATTTTGTTAGTTCTTTGGTTAGTTTTATTAAGTTTAAACTTTTTGCTATTAAAGTTTCGGGATTTTTTGGACCATTTAAAGAGGACTTTATTTCCACCATTTTATCAATCACTTCTTTTTCTTGTCCAAGTATTTAAGCATATCTATCACAATTCTTTTCGGCACATTTCATAAGATTCTTCATCTCCTTCGATTTTGAAAGGGTCTCTGATATATCAACTTGTTCCATAACTTTCTATAAATATTTCATATAATAAAATACCAATAAACTCTATAAAAATATTATCGGTTTAAAGTTACAATCACTTACATTTACATAAAATCCTAAACGGTTACATTACTAACGCCTATTACCAGAACGAATGATTACGTAGCATGACGTCTATTTTTATAGAGTTTATTGGTATTTTTGGAGGTTTCATTACGACATCTTCTATCATACCTCAAATTATAAAATGCTATCGCACCAAATCTACACATGATCTTAGTTGGCACATGTTTATTATTTACTATATAGGAATGATGATTACATTTTCTTATGGAATTGCTATTTATCATCCAGCCATATATGTCCCGTGTATTTACAGTATGACTATGAATGCTATGATCATGTATATGAAATGGCATTTTGAAAAAGAAAACAAACAATCCCAAGCAAATACAAATCCAAATACGCCAGAATCTATACCATTACAAGAAACGGCTCTTAATTCTATTTCATAGGTCTTTTATAAATTTGTATGAAAAATGACTCAAAATACACAAAAATTGACTCTATCGAATCACTCTTTATATAATACATAGCTGTCATATCGTCGCATTTAAAACATACATCTAATCAAATAATGGAGACCATTACCGTCAATAAGCCGGTTCATCAGTTGTTCAAAGCGTTTGCTAACAATGCCAATCGGGTACAGAATAAGCAAAAGCTTTATGATGAACTGCGCGATTTGATCCAGAAGAAGAGGATCCAAGGCAGGAAAAGTATCAAGGAGATGCTTGAAATTCCTAATATTGCCGAAATTTGTTCGCAGCATCTTCTCAATGCTATTTGTATGGTGGTTCGCGACAATGTCGTGAATGAGCAGCGCAACGAACAAGGGTTGGAGGGTGAAGTTCAAATTGAAGTTGGTCGGGAAGACGACGACGACGAGGATGAGGACGATTACAACGACGAAGATGATTCCAGCGACGAAGATGAGGAAGATGATGACGAAGAGGACGATGACGACGAAGATCCCGACTATGTCCAGATTGACGATGATGATATGAGCGATGATTTATGTAATCATAGCATGCAACGGGATGCCGTTCTATATGCCTGTAATAATATTCGCGCTTGTATGGACAAGATCGTAAAAGTATCTTACCGAATGAATGGTGTTTATCAAATTAAGAAAGTTGATATTCAAAGCATTCTCGCGAATGTTGATATGTTTATGGATGTCATTGATACTGTTCTCAAGAAGTAATAAAATAAAATACAAAATTAAAATACAAAATTAAAAATTATAAAAACCTAAAAATTGCTAAAATTTATATACATAAAATAAAACATATAAATTTTAGCATTTTATTTAACATATAGTAAATAATAAATAGTAATAAATATTATAAACAATTTGCCTCACACGCGATCACATATATCCCATTTTTGTGTCATTGGTTCCAAAACACGCAAAAATTGATATTGACCAACAACTCGTTATGGCATCTATTACCAGTATAATCTCACATTTAAAGCAAAAACTATAAGTAAATCATGGCGACCATCAACAATGACAAAGAAGTACAAGACAAGAAGACTTTCAAGAGTGCCGAGAGGGAGCTATTGTGTGCCGAGAGAGATCGTTTGTTTGCCAAGGGAGGGCAGTTTCATGCAGAGGGAGCGAGGTTGAATGCCAAGGCGGATCGCATGAATGCCGAGGCACAACGATCGTATGCCGAGATGATGCTGGTGTATGACGAGGCACAACGGTTGTTTGCCGAGAGGGGGCAGTTGGATACCGAGGCAATATGGTTGGATGCCAAGGCGGATCGCATGAATGCTGAGGCAATATGGTTGGATGAGAAGGCGGATCGCATGTATCAAGAGGCATCGCGGTTGGAGGAAGAGTCGGAGCGGTTGCATGCCGAGGCGGATCAGTTGATGGAAGATGATGAAACGGATGCCGAAGAGGACGAGGATGAAACCGATACTGAAGAGGAAGAGGATGAAACGGATGCCGAAGAGGATGAGGATGAAACCGATACTAAAGAGGAAGAGGATGAAACGGATGCCGAAGAGGATGAGCTTGCCAAGCGGGCGAGCTGAGGCTCGGTCTCAATAATATACAAAATAACATACAACATACAAAAAATATAAAACCCCTAAAAATTGCTAAAATTTTAGCAATTTTTATCCTCTTTTATTCTTTACTCATTATAAACCTTTTTCTTCGCTTCTACCAAAATATATTTGCATCACACGATTCAATGCGTATATCCCAATTTTTATGAATAATCGACCAAACACATAAAACTTGATCTTGTACAATGATGTTTTATATACCAATCCAATACTATAACAAAGAAGAACAAGACAATAATGTCTATTACTGGCGCCATTTTTGTAAGCTTTAATATATAGGATGTATCCTTTAACTTATTTATTATTACATATAATTTTAATATTTTTAACAGGAATTATTGCTTATATATCATCAATTTTTGCTGGACTACCCATTGTCTTATTTGTTTGGTTATGGTTCAATCTATTTATAGCCCTTTACGAATTTTACATTGTATATAACCGAAAACGCTTCGCTGATATGACGTGTCCAAAAAACTTTTGGCAAGAAGAAGTAGAAGTAGAAAGCGATTTCTTGTTTAGAGGTTGGCTGGAATATACATGCTATTCGGATACACGATATCTTGATCCCCATGACCCTGTTTTCTTTGTAGAAGCTCTAAACGGTATTATCGTAATCCTGATGTTAATAGCAGCTCTTTTTGGAGCATATAATACGGTTATCTATCTGTTGATACTACAAGTAGCCAATTGTATATTCTATTTCATTAGTCTCTATAAATCTGAAAAAACAAATTGGATGTATCCTTACAAAACAACGGGATACTTATTGATGTCATCCCTTTGGGTATTTGTACCTTTATACATTATCTTCTCTGTATAAAAATCAAATTCCAGATCCAAGCCCATAATTTTTTACCATATCAATGATCCTTTTATCAGAAATCATAGATGTATGATCGCCTTCTGCTGTGATGAGTTCGCGTAATCTCTTTTTTTCAAAAACCTTTTCATAAGTCATGAGACTATTTGCTGTAACAATACTGTCGCCATTTACAAACACATGATGTTTTGGTATATCCGTTAGTTTCTTGCTCTTGAATATAGCAGGGGTCTCTTGTCCATTATTAACAACAATATGGGTCGGGACATCTATTTTCTTAAATATCGTTGGTAAATGAGGTTTATACAAATCATTCCAAATGCGAAAGCTAATATGTCTTTCCTCATTAATAAAATTTCTATAGTCGCGCAAGGTAATTGTTCCATGTTCATAAATCCATAGAGGCTCATTCATGTCAAAAGCATATTGATTTGGAAGACACATGATAATACCATTCATATATTGTATCTCATCACGAAATATATACTGTAGAAATGGTACATAATATTCACCTATAAGCAGCGCTTTTAAGGCAAACGGTGCTCCTCCAAAGGGACAGTTGATACATACGAATTGATGTATATGATTATTAATCCAATCCTGATCTACGCTTGTTGTTAAGAACCATTTGAACAACAATCCTCCTAAACTATGCGTGACAACGACGCAGGGCTCTCCATTTTTTTGAGAAGCATGCTCTATGAAATATTGGAACTGTTTAAATATTGTCTCCCGATGTAATGGATCTAAAACCATACGAAAGTCATAAGGTATTCCAAAAAGACTATGATGATCACGATAACCTACTTTATGTAGTTCGTTTACCATTTTATGAAAATATCTAAATTTATAGTTGGTTTCAAAGAATTGTTGTTGTGCTTCATTAAACAAAAGAAGATCTGGAACAATATCACATATTCCTTTTGTGCCTCCTAAATCATATACATCTATGTCCTTGTATTTTTTATTTATACCGACAATGATACCATTCCTGTTTTCAACTACATTCATTGCCATTTCCTTTTTCCAAGTCACTACGCTGTCATTGGAATAGGGCATTATATTTGGCCATCTATTATCCAGCATCTTTTTGCCAAATAATTCTTTATGTGGTTTGTATCTATTTACAAGAATAGATCCGCTAATGCCGGGTATAAGAATAATCGGTTTCATTCAAGTTTAAGAATAGTAGAATGTGATTCGGCCGTATGTTCTCTATCTGTTTTTAAGCCTATAATTTTTATTTTACGATCACCATATGTATTCTCCTCAATATTTCTAAACATATGGGATGGTTGATAAGTTCTATTTTCTGGAGCACTATATGTATCGTTTGTTCTAGGGATATAGCCAAATATTTCTTCAAATTCTTCTACGGATGATAAATTGCCAGAATCTTTTTTAAGAGCTCGTTCCGTTTCTTTGAGCTCTTTTTGTGTATCGCGAATTTGTTGCCATATGCTTGCCGAATTCTCTTTTACATAGACAAGCCATTTGTTCTCTTCACTGGACCAAGGAGATCCTTCAAGACTTCCTAAAATATATCCAATATGCCATAATAGTCCCAAGCGCTGTTGCTTACGATTCTTCTTCGTCGTTTTTTTAAAGAGAAAGAATATTTTATACACAATATCTATATGTTGAAAGAAACACATAACGGCACCCCATAAGAACCAAATAATCTCATTTGAGCTTTCAGGTGTAGGAGACGGCCAAGTCTTATCAGGCAATGATATATTTAATCGTCTTCTTGAAAGGTATTCTAAAGCATCTCTACTTTTTTCATATTGTCGGTCAGTCCATACACGACTTAATCCACTAAGAATCCTATGGGAAAATAGTAGTTCCTCTTGATTTTCTGGAAGTATTCTCTTGTACCGTTTCATGCCCGCAGTGGACAACATCGCGCCTTCCGGAAAATCCTCCAGAATAATATTGCGCAGGTGTTTTATATGAACCATCGGCTTTTTATCACTCGTAAGACTTGCTCCATTTTCTGCCAATAGTAGCTCTTTATTGAATATACACATCTTTGTCGTGAGTAGAAGTGCTTCTTCAATATTAAATGATTCGCTCTTTACGATATTATAAGTATCATTTATTACATCTTTCCATTTCCATGCGGACGGCATAATCCCCTTTAGCTCATTTCTTGAGCATACACGAATCCAAATATCTTCTAAATCTTCTATTTTTTCATCAATAATCATGACACCTGTAAGATAAAGGGCATCTTCTATTTTTGCTGTTACAATAAGCTCATACAAGCCCTCTTGTACAATTGGACAAGCATAGTCGTTCATTTACTAAATTTTTACGATAAATAAAATACTGTTTTAGACATAGCAACGATTTAAAAATTTGATAGGTATGTATGATAAAATATATTATCTATAAAGTTCCCAAAAGCGGTTAAAGTTGCTATCTGCCGGTGAAAAAGAACAAGAATTATCTGTCTAAATGAATAGGTCAATTGGAATGGGAATAGTAGCCATGGATGCGTTAGCTATGAAAAAAGAGGTAACGATTCACAAGATCGATCCTGATGTGCAGGCAAGAGAACCCATTCTTACAGAAGATAAGTCTCGTCACGTCTATTTCCCGGTACGATACAACGATATACACAATATGTACAAAAATGCTTCGTCCTCTTATTGGGTTGCTGAGGAAATCAATTTTGAACAGGATTTGAACGATCTAAATCGTCTTTCAAAAAATGAGAAACATTTCATCAAACAGGTTCTGGCATTCTTTGCCGCATCGGATGGCATCGTTATGGAGAATCTAGCCGTTCGTTTCATGAATGATGTTGCTATCGCGGAAGCAAAAGCTTTCTATAGCTTCCAGATCGCTATGGAACAAGTTCATTCGGAAACATATTCGCTATTGATTGATACCTATGAGAAAAACCCGGACGAGAAAGAGAAACTATTCAATGCCGTAAATACATTCCCTGCTATCCAAGAAAAGGCGGAATGGGCTATGAAATGGATCCTTCATCCGGAAGCATCCTTCGCACAGCGACTTATAGCATTCGCTATCGTAGAAGGTGTCTATTTCAGTTCATCATTCGCAGCCATCTTCTGGCTTCGCGAGAGGGGTATTCTACCAGGTCTCAGTTTTGCCAACCAACTTATTAGCCGTGATGAGAACCTGCACACCGAATTTGCTTGTCTGCTATATTCAAAACTCGTAAATCGTGTTCCTGAAAATATTGTAAAAGAAATGTTTATGGAAGCAGTGGAGATTGAAGACCGTTTTATCACGGAATCTATCCCATGCAGCATGATCAATATGAACGAGGCGCTAATGAAAGATTATATCCGATTCATAGCGGATCGTACATTGTTGATGCTTGGATATGATAAGATGTTCAATTGCGTGAATCCTTTCAGCTTTATGGAGGCATCTGCTCTGGAAAGCAAGGGAAATTTCTTTGAATGTAAGATTTCCGAATATGCTAAAGCTGGGGTAAATACAGATGGAAAATCTATACCCGCAAAAGTTGTAGTTGATTTCGATGCCGACTTTTAAAACAACAATTCTATTCTAACCTTAAAAATTTACGCCCAATCTTACTTGTTGCGAATATACCAAAACCAGAGGCAATCTGAACATAAAAAATAGGAGTTTTCTTTGTACAACATAATAAATATATTGATAAACTAAAAAACATCAATGTAAATATCCAAAATAATATAGTAAATATGTCCATTCTATTAGGATAGAAGAAAAATATCCATATGCTAATAATTTTTAATTTTATTCCTCAATAAGGCTTTTATATTTTAATAGTCGCTTATAGCATTTAGTAATCGTTACTTCGGATACTTCACATACTTCAGCAATCTGTTTTTTAGAAAACTCAATCGTATGTGTCATACAATAATAGAATATTGTGCCTGCAGCAACACTGGTAGGAGCATTCTCTGAAACAATCTCTAAATCATCTAATTTTTTGGCAAGATCTTTACATTTTTGGATATCATTCCAATCCATATTTAGCTTTGATCCAAAACGACAAACGAAATCATCCGGACCAGTACAATCTACATTCATTTTTAGAAGATCTTGAAATCTGGCATTTCCCTTGGTAAGCACATTTGGATCAATATGAAACATCCTTGCTATTTCTTTTGTAGATCGTGGTACTTTATTCAATAAACATGCATAATATACGCATGAAGCGATAAGACCTTCTTTGTTATCACCTCGGGAAATCTTCTTTTCACTTGCTTTTTTATATAATACTTTCGCATCATCAAGAATCTTGTTTTGAATGCCTTGATTCGCCGTTTTATTTGTTAATTGTTCAAATACATTATAGAGAGTTCTTTCCCAATATGGCATTGAGTTCCACATCTGGTACATACGTATTCGATGACTATCGCGACTATTACCGCGAGTTCCTCCAAATACGGATCCAATAGACGACTTTGGAAGTAGATGATTGGTCGGCATACCGCATCTGGTAGGATCGTCGCTTCTATTATCATCTGCTCCATAGAATCGCCATTCAGCACCTATATCTATTACACGACCAATCACAGCATGACAATCATTACATAGATGTTCTCCATCATCCGAAAATACATTCATACTTCCGCATGTATTACATTGGAGTGCCTCTGCTTCGCCATCACTTGTTTGTGATTTATCACCTGTATCTTCTATTTTTAAACTATCCATTATATCCCATAGTTGTTCAGAATAATCTTCCGTCATTTATAAAGTACGAATTACAATCAAATATACACCACTCACCATATTAGCAAAAAATGATAGTTCTAATTTTTAAATCATTTTTTCACATGATATTTAATTGATAGGTCATATTGTATTTTTCAACAAGATCCCCTGGAATCATAGAGAAATCAATCAGTTTTCTATTAAGTAGCATTAATTTATGTTCTTCTTCATTCAGTTCAAGAGATTTTATAATTTCTTCCTCGGTTAGATTTGCTAATTCTTTTAGTTTTTTTTCGTTGATCTTGCTTTTGACAGGAGGAATATTATCACTTTTATCCCCAAGTAATATTTTGAACAACAGATCTTTTTTAGGATCGCAACATCCTCTTGAACCAATATCACGATCATCCAGATTATAAAGTACCGTATTATCATCCATTAATTGTAAATAGTCGTTGTCATTTGTAATACAAATGATTTTTCCACTATACCCTAACTCCCGTAAGGTCTTGTGTGTAAGAGCAATTACATCATCTGCTTCTAATTCTTCAATTCCCAGAATAGGCACCTCTTTGGTAAGACATTCGTATAAAATTTCAAAACACTTTGGATCAAATGGGCGCCTATTTACATCGCGAGTACCTTTATAATTATCAATGAATTTGGATCTCCATATATTTGATCTGGGACAATCCATAGCAAACCATACTGGAATACTTTCCCAATCTTTTTTACTTATTCTATTTTTCCCTTCGGCTGGACTTGCCCATTTTTTGCGAATTTTACATAGATCCGCGAGAGCATGCTTTTTTATAGCCGTACATAATTCTTCAATTGCCATACATTCATCGTCCTTTATATTCTTCTCGCGAAACTTGTACCATTTTACTGTTGCGAAAAATCTATGAAATACGAAATAGCTCCCATCTACCAGAATAATAGGCTTGTTTGAATCAAGTGAAAGTTTGGTTGTCATATTATCTTATTGATTTCTATATTTACTATCATATCATTCTATAAGCGGTTTCAAATTTTAACAAAGCCAAAAATATATATTGATTAATTATTTCATTCGTTATTTAGATGTCTCCATTCTCAATGGCTATTTTTGCCTCATTTACAATTTCTTCTTTTTCGTCATTTGTCATAGACTGCCATAGTGCTACCGCGTGAGCGATTCGTTCTTTTGGCTTTAGATCTGTTTCTTCTTTCACCAATTGTTTTAGTTTGTATTTCATATAAATATTATAGTTGGTTGGCTTTCGTTTCACTGGCTCTTTCGCAACTTTTTTTTCTACTTCCACTTCTGTGTTTTCTGTTTCCATAATATCCCGTGTATGTTCTGTATTCTGTGAAATAGCTTTAGGAGCAACCGTTTTTTTACGAGGAGCAGCCTTTTTCTTAGCAGGCTCTTCTTGTACAATAGTTTCTTTCTCTTCTTTTCCTTTTTCGCGAATTTCAGAAAGCCTTGTAATACGCGACCAAACTTTAATACCGTTCTTGAGAGTGACAATCCAATTCGTATTGTCTCTACCCTCTTGAATTGTACCAAGAATAAGTGGTTCTGCTGTGATTCCAAGACCAAGAGGCGATGATTCTTTCCCCGAGTACATATATTTCGGGTGATTATTACACTGCCTCTTCATAGTAGGATATTACTTAACATACTTTCATTCATAAGAAAAGGTTCAATTTTTTGTCGCCGTATAATGAATAGTTTCAAAATTCAGTTAAATTTACAGAAAATTTGATACTGTATATTTATTTAACAACTATTAAAAATAATCCAACAAACCGAATTAATATGCTAATTATTATATCAAATATTACTTGAATAAATAAATTATTATAAAATGAATATTTCTACATCTGAGATTGTAGATCAAATATTTGACGAATATATACCGAAATTACTTCAATTATCTTCTCATAAAGAGGAAATGGATATACAATTAAAACATATGCATCAAAAATTAACCAAGCATTTATATAATCAATATTATAATAACATATCACGATTCATGTCATCTATTGATTTAGATGATATATTGTGTTCTTCGCCTCCGCAAGAACAGTTAATAAAAAAGAAAGAACCAAATACACCACAAAAATAATTACATAAATATATTATATATTTATATTTTATAATTTTATTAATAATAAATCTTTATTTTTATCATATCTCCTCAGCAACACTATATAAAAATATGTACTACTATATTATTAACTACACCGATAACGATAATGATAATGAAAATGAAATGTAAATTTAAATATTTAGAAGACGAAGATGATATCATATTTACACCAAGATCAAATGTAAAAAATAAGCAAAAAAAACGAGATGAAAACTTTGACCCATATGACGATTATATTCCATCGTACCGCGGGTCAATATGTGTTATGAATCCTAAGAAAAAGATAGAACAAGCAGAATATCAAATACGAAGACAAGAAATGGAATTAGATAGGGAACGCCTTGTTGCTGCTAAAAAGGTTTTATCCGCATTTCCAAATGATATTATTGATAATATATTACGAATGGCAGGTTTTTATATCCCTACAGCCATTTGTTGGGGATTACAAAAATAAAATTGTTCAACTACATTAAAATTAAATACAACCGTAGAATAATAGAGTCATTCGTTAAGCATGATAGGATTAACTGAAATTATAAATATACTTATTATTATTACAATAGTTATTATAATTTTTAAGATTTTACAAGTCATAGGTTCTCTAGTAACTAATTATTCGGCCGCAGAGAATGTTTTATCAAAACCAGTATGGGCTTTTATTTCTCGTTTATTGACATATGCTCTTATAATAATACTTGTTGCTATTACGATTATATGGGTTTTTTGGCGTTTATTAAAATTGTTTTCACCTGCTATACTTGGACTTGGAGATCTCATTATTAAAATTGTACCTCCTTTTCCTCAATTGACAGAATCAGGTATATTTCAATTATGGGACGATATTTTCTTTAGTATTATTCAATTGAGTCCCACGGGGATAGTTAGAGCGTTTCTAAACTTCTTTAATAATTCAGGAAAATATGTATTAAGTTCAGTAGTTCCAGAATCAAAATCAAATACAAAAGTTGTATCAAGTAAAAAGCCGAACGATAAAAAAGAGGATAAAAAGAAAGATAAAAAGAAAAAAGATAATAAAAGCGAGTACGTCGTCGTTGATAATTCGGGAAATGAAGAAATGTCAGATGAAACACCAGAAGATGCGGAAGAAACGAAACCTGATGCTACGGAAGAGAGCAAATATACTGCTACAGAACATAAGGCAGTACAGACAAAAATGGATATGTGTATAGCAGAAAATAGTATACCAACTGATTCAGCGGCAGACCCTATTGAAAAATTAAAAGCAAATGTCAATAACAATAAGGTTTCATTAATGTGTCAGGCACAATCCTTAGGACAATATAACACGATCAGTAAATACAAATAATTTGTGTCGTTGATGTAGAATATAAATCATATGCCATTTTTACAGAATTTATTCTCTGAAATTACTGCTTTGGAAGTCGCTCTTTTTACAGCATTTTTCATACTTTTAGTCATATTGATATTCTTCTTTCAATCCAGTAGAATACAATCAAAAATAATGAAAGAATCAAGTTGTTATAAGGAATCGCAGCTATCTACAGAGCGTGGTATATTTAATACAACGGCTAAAATAAAAAATCGTCCGGCATTTGGAGTTTCCTATAATTTTGATGATAAAACATCAAAGATTACATGCGCTTGTCCCGCAGGAGATGTACAAAATGAATTTACAAACATCCCCTATTATGACTTGCGTGAAAATACTCCATATAAGAAACGGAAAAAAACACAAGATACACTTACATGTAGTTGCGAGTCAAATATATCCGCTGCAGCATCGGATCCCAAAGTTTCATACTATGGTGAGCCAGGTATAAATAAATTCATGTACAACAATAATAATACCGGATTTTTTGATAATATTATCTATGGATCAAACTACGAATTTAAAACTGGAAGAAGCTAAAATTCACACATTTTCTATATGCCGGCATCGATTAGAACACTCTCTATTTTTTTAGCATTTTCGGGTGTTATCTTCGTATTTGGATATTGTATATCAAATTGAACAATCATATTTCCGTTCTCTTTTTCTTTTTCTTTTTTCCCACGAATTGGCATACCCCTATCTTTGATTATGTAATGTTTCGTGGTCTGTAATATCCCGAGTTCAGTTGTATCAATTTCAAAGTTTCCTGTAAAATATGGAACAGCTATTTTTGTACCAATGATGCTATCTCTAAACGATATAGGAATACGAATATGTAAATCATTTCCCTGTCGTGTTAATTGTTCGTGTGGTTGGACAAAAATCTCTATATATAGATCACCTGGTTTTTCACCTGCCTTGGTAGGCTGTTCTCCCATTTCTTCAAAAACAACACTATGTCCCGTCTCAACACCACAAGGTATATCTAAATTGACAATATTCTCTTTTGTATATTTGCCTTCCCCTTTACAATCCTTACAGCCACTTTTCGGTTTTACAATCGATCCAGAACCATTGCATTGACTGCATGTTCGCGTCATCATTTGTGTGAAGAAGCCCATACGATGCATCTCCGTGATTTCTCCTTGTCCTTGACAAGCATAACATGAATCACTGCATTTGATACATGTTTTATGAATCATAACTCGTATAGCTCGCTTTGTACCTGTATAAGCATCATTTAAGCTGATTTTATACACATGACGGTGATTTGACTTTTTTGTATCTTGTTGCTGTTGCTGTGCACCATTAAAATGGAAATTAAAACCCCCTCCGGCACCACCAAAGAATTGACGAAAGATTTCATTTGGATCCATATGCATTCCACCCCCTCCATTTGCACCTCCGGATGCTTCATATCCTTCATCCCCTAATTGGTCATATCTACCTTTTGAATCATCGTTATTAAGTACTGAATAGGCATTATTAACTTGTTTAAAATTTTCTGGATCCCCTCCTCTATCCGGATGTGTTTCCAATGCTTTCTTTTTGTACGCTTTCTTGATTTCCTCTTTGGATGCTCCTCGTGTCACTCCTAAATGATCATATAGTTTCCACGACATTTATAAAATATAAAATAATATGTTATTTTGTACGATATTTATGCCCTTATATGATTATCCAAGCAGAAGCCGGTTCATACGCTCATAATGGTCCGTTGCAACTTGATCTTTTTCACGAACTCTTCGTATTCGGTTCTCTTCCGCCTGTTTTTCTTGTATTTCTCGTTCCTTCTTTTCTCTTAATTCTTTCATCGTCAATGGTCTTTGTGTTGACTTATCACGATCTTTCTCATATTGATCTACACTATTGTATTCTTTTCGGTCTGCTCCAGATTTGGGATCAACCAGCCGCGAGGTAGTATACGCTTTCATGTAGTCTGTATATTTAATACTGCTTTCTACTGAACTACTATAATCATTTGGTTTTGTACCACCTATTTCTGTATATTGTAGTTGTTTTGCCAATTGAAGAGGTTGTGGCTCTTGGTATACCGTAATTTCTTTTGATACTGGAACAATTTTATCAAATACTTTATTAAACTTTCCTTGATCAAACTTTTTCATTATTTTTGGTACACTGATATCATCGCGACTTTTGCTTGATTGAACCATCATATCCCCGTATCCATGAGATGTTTCTTCGTCTTCCAATCTATTTTCTTCAAATATTTTGTTAAAACGACCTAATGCCATTCCGTCCATAACCGAAGGATTGATTTTCCGATCTTGATCTTTATGTATAAATGTTGATCCACTATTTACAGTTGTTTGTGTTTTAACATAATCTTGTGATTGTTGTTTGAGCATAAAATGTGGTTTATCCGCATCACGTGCCTTATACTCGTTCGCAAGAAAACGAAAACACTCCGTAACTACATTAAATAGATGCCGATTTCCACCTTTGTCTGGATGTACAAGAGAAGCAGCGTGACGATAAGCTCCCTTTAACTGATCCCATTCAAAATTACGAGGCACATTAAGAACTTGATATGGATCTACTTGAGACATATCAATATTTTCAGGATCAGGTATCTGCTGACTATTCGGGTGTCCTTCCGTACCATTTTTCTGTACAAGATCATAATATTGCTGATATGTTAATTGGCGTGAATTGTTATTGCCCATTTAAGTATGTATTCACTTTATATATTTCAATACTAAATAAGCCTCCTTATACCTTATATACATACAACTACAGCAACGATCCAATATTTAATGTAAAAATAAGAACAAATTATAAATAATTTATATATATAATGTAAAAACAATACAACAATGATACATTATATAGTTATGTTCGTCATGATGTTTATAGCTGGTATTCTATCATCTATGAGTATATGGGCTGATAAATTCTCACACGTCCGCATTTCTCTTAACGATGTTTATATGTCTCTTTTAATGTGTATGTGGATGTTATTCTTTATGGGTATATGGGACCAATTCGGTGTTGCTATCTTAGTTGGATTCGTTGGTATTATAATTATGTTATTTATAATACGAAATCAGTTATTTATTAATTCAAATTCATACATAACATCTATGATCCCTCATCATTCAATGGCAATATTTATGAGCAAGCGTTTATTACAAAAAGAACCGAAAGATGAACTAAAAAATTTTGCTTCAAATATAGTTCAAACACAAGAGAAAGAAATTAATCAATTGTACAAGCTATAAATTATCTATTATTTAAGTATATTTATCTTAATATTTCAATACAAATGCCGATATTAACAACCATGAACCCGTCTCTTCATGTCTTTATATCTGGATTTGGATCTCCTCATCTTGAAGAAAAATTGCGTATATTGCGTAATAATATGTCAAATATAGAAAAATATAATTGGTCGCATGTTCATTATACCATATGTTGTTATGACAACAGTGATCTTACTACGATAGAAAATTCAAGAAGTATAACAGTTATTCGCGATCCGTTAATTGTAGGACAATTTTTAAAGAAATATCTTGTACCAAATACAGATGCTACAAGATTCACATACCTACTGTGTATTCTTGATGATATAGAACTGAAAGACGATGTGGATTGGGAATATATGATACATTATACACAAATGTTTGATATAGATTTGCTTTCGCCCAGTATGACATCGTGCTCAAAATATCAATTCAAATATATGCTTCAAGATAATACATATCCAGGTCCTGCTATAAAAATAACAAGCGCTCTTGAATATTTTTGCTATTTTACAAGACCAAAATCCTATGAGAAATATTACGAGCATTTAAATGGCGAGAAAAATCCATGGATGTGGGGACTGGATATGCTACTTTATAAGCATATAGATCTAAAACTTGGTATTGTAAACCATATGACGATGAAACATTGGTATAAAAATGAAAACTATAGTACTCGCACAGATGTCAATCCATGTGATGGCTATAACTATATACTTGATAAATATAAAGAAACGACAGATGCTCTTGCGAATCAGCCCAGCATCCTCTATATAATATTACAAATAGTTATATCAAAAGAAATACTAAATAATAAAAAATGAAACAATTGACACAATATATTAAGGCATATATCAACGATAAGTATAAAGATGACTAACAAAGGTGAGGCACAATATCTCGGTTTGTTAAAGAAAATTATAGAAGGAGGAGAAGAACGTGATGGTCGTAATGGTAAGACATTGAGTTTGTTTGGAGAGCGTTTAGAATTTAATCTAAAAGATGGCTTTCCTCTTCTCACGACAAAGCGTGTATTCTGGCGTGGAGTGGTAGAAGAACTTCTATGGTTCTTGCGTGGCTCTACAGATGCGAAAGAACTACAGATGAAAAACGTTCATATATGGGATGGTAATACAAGTCGCGAATATTTGGATGATGTTGGTCTTGAGCATTATGATGAGGGACAATTGGGACCAGGATACGGTTTTCAATGGCGATGTTTTGGTGGCAATTATCCAAAACTTGAAAACGGTATAGACCAGATCAAATATCTACTACAAGAACTATCTAAGAACCCACACGGTCGTCGCGCGGTTCTCTCGGCATGGAACCCTAAACAAGCACACGCTATGGCTCTCGTGCCTTGTCATGTTCTCTATCAATTCTATATTGGCGAGAAAGGGCTTTCGTGCCAACTGTATTGTCGTTCGCAAGATGTATGTGCCGGCACTCCCTTTAATATTGCTTCATGTTCTCTATTGACAATGCTACTTGCTACATTATTGGAAATCCCCACGGATCGCGTGATCTTGGTAACAGGTGATACACATATTTACGAACAGCATATTGAAAACGCGAAAATACAAATGATACGAGAACCCTATAAATCTCCTTCTTTAAAAATTGTAAAACCATCACCTCCCAAACAGAGTGATGTAAATGAAAAAATAAAATGGCTGGAAGAGCTCACCTTTGACGATTTTGAGCTTACAAATTATGAATGTCACCCTGTATTAAAATACGAAATGATTGCCTAATTTTACATCTTACTCTTGCCAAACATATCTGTTATATCTTTCATACCATTTCGCATATATCTTAATGCCTCTGTGCGCCTCGCTTCTTCTTCAATAATTCGTTGTCTTGCAACATTTTCTTCGTCTCTTTTTTGAGCTGCAGCAAGTCCAGCACGGATGGATCGTTCTGTTGTATATCTATCAACATATACTTCGCCTCTTTCTCCAGGAAGAGTTCCCGTTCGTTGTAGTATAGATGATTGTGTTGTTCGGTGCATTAGATCTGTAATAAAATTCATTTGATTCGCAATAGGATCTACTTTCTTTTTTTTACTCTCATTTGATTTATCGGGAGATGTATTATCCGCGACGGCGGGGGCAGCTGCTGCTGGGATAACAACTTGTGGAGGACGATATGGTCCAGCAACATCCGCCGCGGCAGCTGCAGCTGCAGCAGGGAGTGCTTGAGGAGATGTCACTTTTTTACGCTTTCCTGCCGCAGCAGGTATAATAACTTCCATTTCTTGCGGACTGGAGGGCATTGCTTGTAGTTTGGCAACACATAGCGTAATTTTTTGTTCTGTTAAATTCATAAAATCATTTATTGTCATTTGATCATCTTTTTTAATTGTTAGCATAGCATTCTTTAGTATATCTCTTAGTTCTGCCTTTCTTATCTTTTTAGATCGGGCTATTCTTTCACCAAAAATAGCTCGTATTTTATCTGCTGCTAAGAAATATTGATAACCATAATGAAATACGCGGTTATTATCTACAAGAGCAACATTCTCGGCTCCTGTAAGAGGCACGGTTGGGCGTTTAGCTATAGCTATTTTTCGTTGTCTTGGTGCCGACATCCTATAAAGACTTTACACAAAATAAATAAAAATGAAAATATATTTCTTAAACTGTTAAAAATTTTTGACACATATATTTTATATGAAAACTCCGTGAAAGGAATATAAGGGATCGTCTCGTCTATTTTTTAATACAGAGTAGTATATAATTTTTAGTGTTCTAATTTCGAAAGATAATAGAAACATGCCTAAAAATAAAACTGATGAAGATGACCTTGTTGGAATCGTATACGATAACGACTACGATCAAGAAAATGATGATAATGACATTGACGATTTATCAGAGGACGACCGTTCTAAATATTATAATAATTATAATCATAATCATGATCACGATAAACTATTTGATAGCAATGCTATCCCGATTACGGAATATGTAATTTTAAAAATTGGTATAGCAAATCTCGTTATTTCTAATCAAGGAAAGATTCGTAATTTAGAAGATATTTATAGCTCAAGTATGGGATTTACCCTTATAGGAACACCATATCGCACATTTCCTGTACAAGTTGAAAAAAATAAGGTAGAAGAATATTTTGTTCATGATCTCATATGGAGGGCATTTAATGGAGATCCGCCACAGGGATGGGAGGTAAGGCACGCCTATTTAGAAACGAAAAGAGGAAATGAATTTTATAACAATGCTCTTGAGTTTTTAGAATTATATCCATCTACTGTCACATATATGCCTTCTATTCGCAAATATCTTCCAGATCCAGTATAACGAACATTTCATCTTCTGTGTCTTCCACATCTAATGCCTCATAACAGTAAAGAAATTCAGTATCTATATCCATTTCCATATTTTTTTGCTTTACAATATTTTGAGGAGTTTGCGAACATACAAATGCTAGCATATCTAAATCATCCATCCATTTACATTCATTCTCGTCTATCTTAAGCAATATGGGTGTCATTCTTATCTAATTTACTAAATGTATATTAGTAATGTTCATTTTTTATTTTGATACTCTATTTCTGTCTTAATTTGTTCATTAAGACATAAATTTGTAATTGTATTTTCTACTACTATAATTTTAGTATTTCCAGCCATCCTGTTATGAATTTTGATAAGTTTTAGTATTAGTATTTTATTTTGTTTTTCTAAATATTCAATACTATGATCATAATTTTCTTGTATAAAAGAGATATATTCATAAGCAAGTCTATCCAAAGAAGGATAAGTACTTTTATTAGCACTAATTATACAATGTTTGTATAAAAATTCTTCGAATACAGCAATTAAATCGTATCCATAGCATCCTCCAAAGTTAATACAATTAAATTTCATTTTTCAATCAATATTTACAATAATATTAATATATTTATTTCATTTTTTATTTTGGTACATTCAATAATCTCGTGATGTAAAATATAAAAAGTATATAAAGTTCTTACAATATTATATTTAAATATACAATTTCATTATTCATAAATGGTCTTTTATAATATGATTAAAGACACTTATAATTGGATTTCTAAAGGATTCCCTTCAAATCCATCATGGGGTTGGAATAAAGCGGCACCTAAAAAGTCGCTTTACGATATTAACATGGCTCATACAGCCGGTGCTTTTATGTTAAATCTGGTTGAACTCGTTCATTGGACTCCAATTATTCCAGCATTTCTAATGGCTCAGTCTATACTCAGTAATAGTGATAAATGGACGAATTATTTTGGTAATGATGAGCAAAGAACACTTTTATTCCTTCTCTCTCCAATTATCGCATTTTTTGGTGGTCTTCCAGGTATTATGATGCATACATATGAAGGTTGGCAGGTGGCACCTTTTGATAGTCCGTTAAGAGGAAATCTACAGAATACAAATGTAGTTGTTTCTGATAAAAATAATCAGTGGTTAAGAATTGTCGCCTACTTTTTCATTTTCAATATGCAGTATATCGGTTTACAAGCATTCTCCTATGCTGTTTTGGGTCCAACTTGTTTTAATGGCTACTTTAAATTTTTATCCGTATTGGGCTTCTTTATTGGTTATCTAGGTAATCAAGACTATAAAGCAACCTTCAATTTTAAATGGAAACAAACAGCCGGTGGTTCAACATTTCCATTAGCTTGGACTACACTCGTACCATTTATACTGTCTGCATCATTAAATATGTATGCTTTTTCAGATTTAGGTGGTCTTGTATTTCCAGGTTATTTTAGTATCATTCGTTCGTTAGCTCCGCCACTCCTAATTGCCTTAGGAGGTGTGATTGAAGGTTTATTCGCAGAAACAGTATTTGATCAAAACATACACGCATTTGCAGTAATCCTTTTTAATGCCGGATTTTGGCTTGAACTTAATATGATTACAAAAGGTGGCGAGATTCTATCCTGTATGAATAATAAAATGCTCATATATTAAAAAAAAATTAATTTATTTATTTATTTTTATTATTTATTTTGACATCCTAAACCCTGTCTTAATTTATGTTTAAGCACATCTAAAGGCATTGGGCCACATTCAAGAACTTCACGATGGAAATCTTTAATATCTCCAAATTTATTCGCGAGATAGTGATCTCGTTCTTCTATGAATACGCGTTCGCCAATCTTATAACTCAAAGCTTGCCCAGGGTCGCATATATATCTATCTAATTCCACAACAATTTCGTGAGGTTCTAATAATACATGTTTTTTCATATAATTAAGCGCTCTTTTGTATGACCATCCATAATAATGCACACCTGTATCTATCACAAGACGAACGGTGCGCAACATATCATATATCCAACGCCCAAACATTTCTCTTACATCTTTGCTGTTAATAAAGCCTTCGCAATAAAGGGCCCATCCTTCAGCATAAGCATCGTTGTCTGCTCCATACATTCTATATAATGGCATATGGTGTTGTTTCATATACTGATATTGATAATGATGTCCTGGTATTCCTTCGTGTAACGATAAAACATTTACTGTATATCGCGGATTTCGGTTCAACTGGCTTATATTTATGAATACTGTTCCTCGTCGTTTTGACTTAATGGAAGGCATATTATAATATGCCCCTGGTGTGCTATTTTCAATAAGTTTTGGTATAGGTTTTAGAAGATATTTATCAACGGTATAACCAAAATATTTAGGAATAATAGTTTTTCTTATTTTTTCTTGAGCGTCTTTATATGCTTCAAGAATATCTTGTGATTTTTTAAAATATTCATCCTCTTGCGCCATTATCTTTTTAAATAATTGTTTATTTGATAATTTATTATCACGAATACCCATTGTTTCCTGTAGATTTTTACGAAAGGTTGTTAGTGATTTATATAATCGTTTCAGTTCCTGTTTTCCATATTCGTGTATTTCTTCAGGAGTAATTTCTAATGTCGTTGAGCTTTTAACAATTGCCTTATACATTTCCTTACCGTTGCTAATATGACACATCCCGATTGTTTTTCTACATTGACGAACATAAACCTTTAAAAATTCCAAAAAATCATACAGTACAGGAACATATTCTGTATCTACTATCTTTACATATTTGCTACTGTCCAACTTTACGGGAATTTTAACATAATATGATTGTGTTTGAAGTAGATCCGTTATTTGATGTATTAGTTTTTCACAAATCATTTTTGGTATTGTATTATTTTTATGAACATTATCACGCATCGCTTTCATAACATCTACTATAAACGGGATTCGTTTCTGTGTTCGCGATATCAAATCAAATACATCTTTTTCAGTTTTTAAAGGGTATATATATGTATCTTCTACAATAAATTGTAAAATGGGATTGTCATAAGAAGTAATATACATCCATTCATCTGGAAAGCGAAGAAGATCGTATTCAGTGTTTATAATCCACCTGATAGACATCGTATCAAGATCGGTATAATGTTTTGGTTTTTGAATAAGATTTTTATAGCGCCGAATCATCTTTATCCAGTTTTGTTTGTACGCTTCCGATGCTACATTTTCATAATCTCCATTTGCCGAATTATCCCCGAGAAAAGACTGAAAAGACGGCTGTATAGAAAGTACCTCGTTAAAAAACTGTTTTAGCATCACTTGCTTCCCTACTTTCATTTAAGAAATCATATGTGAATTATTATAATCTCAGCATCTTTTTAATCTTTTATAAAAATGACAGAAATAGACAGCTCGGTGAACACCATAAATGATACAAGTGTACACACTCCTTCATTCAAAATAAGTGTTAGTTCGCATGTAAATTACGGACACGCTCTAAATGTTTTTTTAGATTCATTTGATAAATTTGGTGTTTCTAAAAAAGACATAGTTGTTACTATATGTGGGAGCAAGGATGAACCTGTAGAAATTATAGAAACTACACCGGATCGTGAGGTAATTATTTATGTTCCAAAGAATTGTTATGACTTGAGCCATGCTTTCGGGCTATATAATTTTATAGATCATCCCCGTGTAAAAGCGGACTACTATATCAATATTCACGATACTTGTATTATTACAGAATATTACGCAGATCGTATAGCAAAATTTGTTCAAGAAATGTATCGTCAAAATCTGGATGTAATGTACGCTTTAAAAACAAGACAGCTCAATTTGGTAGGTATGTCTTACAAATTTATAAAAGATCACGGACATAATTATGATAAAGAGATTGATAAACCTGCCGCATGGGGTGCCGAGCATGGCGGAGATCTGTCTTATTCTTCTTTTGTACCTCCCGAACGCGTAGGTCAATTTGATTGTCCATTTACATATCAACCAGGAATTCCAATTTATTCTGATATTATACGCCATCCAATTTACATTGAATCTATGGGAATTGTAAAATTTGTAGCAAACGATAGAGCAGATGTAAATCCACCTTGGCAACAACGTATTCGTCCTTAAACCCATACACGAGCATTTTTATTCATCGTTTTCTTTTTTATCATTGAATATGAGTCTGTATATATCTTGAGTTTGTATATTATGACCCATTTGTTGCGCTATGTCTTTCTTTTCTTTTATACTAAGATCCGTCATATTCAGTTGATTTATAAAACTGTGTCTTATAAGTGAGACAGAAAGAGGCTTGTTAAATATTTTTTTGAAAACTCGTAGCGTCCACGAGCAATATGTATTTCTGGATTGTTTCGTACCATTACTATCCACAAATAACCATTCTCTATCATTCTTTTTAAGACTTAGCAATAAGTCTTCATACAAAGGCTTTGGAAGCTCTATCTCGTGATCTCCGTATGTCTTGCTTGTCTTATATTCTCCAAGATGAAGGATTGCTTTATTCTCGTCCGCTATAAATACATAGTTTTTCTCTCTTTCTTTTTCGGTAGGAAGTCTGTCTTTATATATCTTTACCATCCCATAATCGCACCGCATCGGCTTTAGATATGTATAAAAACCTAAAAGAAGACGTTCAATAGACCCTTTTTCAAGTTCGTCGCGCTTCTTTACAATTTCTGTGTACGATACAAAACCTTCAACTTGTCGCTGGGTTGGTTTATTTGTTTCGTAGCGATCAATTACCTGTTTATGTGTATCATTGAATACTTCTGCCCATTTTTCATAGATTTTTCGGTTATCACACAAAAAATCTGGATTATACCTGAATAAAGACAATATAAAGGACATATACGCTTTGCGTGATGTATTATTTGAATACCACGACTGTATTTCAGCTATGTATGTGTCAGGATTTGTAGCAACATATATGAGAGGCTTTCCCGACCGTTTCTCAAGCGTTTGTGCTCTCATTCTGTAGTTTTCTTTTGAATTATCCGATAGCTCAGAAGAAGCTATTTTAAGCATAAGATCAATGTTTTTGGCACTCTTTTTCTTAGGGGGCATATCTTACCTGATATAAACACAAAAAATAATAATTAATACACATGGATTTACGAGACATATATATTAGACATGTAGAAGCATGTCTCTATTGGAGTGATCAAGAAAAATCAAAATTAAACAATGACATTTTATACAATCTCAATGGTATGACGGGAAGAAAAACAAGACATTTCTATAATAATTTATGTAGTCTTCCTGATTCCAGATATCTTGAAATTGGAGCATGGTTAGGGTCATCTTCTATCTCTTCCCTTTTTATGAATCCTCATTGTCGTGCTACTATTATTGATAATTGGAGTGAATTTAATGGAAAACCGGAGCATCTTATACAAAATATTAAAACATACATACCCCATAATGTATCCTGTAATTTAATTAATGAAGACTGTTTTAATCTTTCAACGCCGTTGGATAGTAGCTATAATATATATCTGTATGATGGAGCACATGATGCTTTATCGCAAAAGAAAGGTATAACCGAATTTATCAAATATATTGATCCAATATCAATCATTGTTATTGACGACTGGAATTATCCACCCGCAAGAGAGGGAACTTGGGAAGGTTTTAATGAGTCTGGGATTAAAATTCTTTATAAAAAAGAAATTCTATTAACAACAGACGGAACTCATACACCATATGATAAGGCTCATGCGGATTATTGGAATGGTATGGCGGTTTTCGTAGTTGAAAAATAATAATTATTGTTTTAATAAAGCTAAATGTTTTTCCGGAGCAATAATTCGAAAATAATTTATAAAATCAACTGCCTCGTCAATTGAAATATTTGATAATTCGGATAGAACCATCGCTGTAACTGCCGGACTTCTATTAAAACCTGCTACGCAGTGTATATAGACTTTTTCGCCACTATTTAGCAATTCAATACATTTGTTTTTTGCACAGACCATATTATTTCTTGAAATAGCATCAAGGTCTTGAAGAGATATTGGAAAACGATAGAAATTAATTCCCTCCATCGTAGGAACTTCATTTTCAGGAGCGACACATATTGAACTGGTCACACCCTCTTTCAGCAAATATTCAAGGGGTACTCGCTTTGAACCAAGTATCAAATTTGATAAAATATAGGAACAATCCATTATATATTAATAATAATATCAATATTTCTTTTAAATCGTAAATTGGAAAACTAAAACCAAAAACTAAAATTTAATTTTTTAGTTTCTTTTTTCTTTTTTTCTTTTTCTCTTTTTTAATTTTTTAGTTTCTTTTTCTCTTTTTATTCTCTAGCATCATTATAATATTTCCAATCATCATCGGTTAGGATTACTTTTCGTTCACACGTATCATCTAACTTGATATCTTTTCCAAGAAAGTCTTGAATATACCAGGTAGCAAGATACATGTCAAACATTTCATTTTCTACAATTTCACGACCACATGTAGTATACTCATCATCATCGAACCTCTTTGAGTATACATCATCCAAATATGCCGTCTTATTTTTCAAATCAAGTGTCAAGTGAATGACGACATAAAGCTCGGTACACGGTTTATTGTCTCCCATTTTAAAGAATACAAATGCATCTGTTTCACTCTTTTGATAGAAGACGTGATGATCATACATATAGAATTTCTTAGGATTGTCATAATTACGCGCCCTGCTGAAGGAGAATTCCTCAGGGGTTTGTTTCATGTACTCACTTAGAGTAATAGCAAGAACGGTCATTGTTGTTAGCTTTTGAAGACTTAGAACACCTTTAGGTTTAGATATTATATTGTATTATATGTAAACCGGGGTGTTTATAGAATTACTTGTAATTATTCATTTTTTTTGGTTTAGAGCCAATTTAGGTAAAAATTTAGGTAAAAATACCGATAAATTTTTATTATTTATACCTATCAATAATCTACAAAATAGAATGACCAAAAATATGACATTGTATTTGTAGAACCTAAAAAACGAATTTAAGATTCTAAAAATTATGAACCTAAAAAGTGATTTTTAGGTTCTAAAAAGTAAGAAGTCAAAACACATGTTTAAACTCATCACATATCAGCTGATATGTGATGAGTTTATGGGTAAAATTAGGGTTCTAAAATTTAAGAAACCAAAATATCTTTTTTAGGTTCTTAAATTTTAGGTTCTAAAACTTGATTTTTGGTTTCTAACATTTATTATTTTAATTGTTTTAATTATTTTTCTTCTATAGAAGCTAAATTTTTCCAGGCATTTACGATTTCTTGCCCCTTTTGCTTCTTATGATCCTGCCAAAAATTATAACAATCGCGACGTGTCTTCTCATAAATATCTTCATTCTGTAGAAGATATTTCATAATTTCAATACAGCCTTCCCATGTATCTGCCATCACAAAAGGGGGTTCATTACCATAAAGATCACCCCAGTAGCTTTGCTTCTGCTCATATTCTTTATTTTGCGATCTTAATACAACTGGAATGCCTCCGCACTCGAGTACTTCATACACACGGAATGACTCGACATAGCCGCCACCTGGTGGACATATAGAAAATTTAGTGTTAAATACCATATCTCTATATTTGTCAATTGACAGACCGGTTTGTTGATTATGATAGCTACTTCCCGTTTCGTAAAGAAGATAATGATCGTTAGGAAAATGTTCAACAAACTTATTCATGATATGTCCACGGAGTTTCTCGGATCCTCCAGCAAAAGACCATATGTATTTTCTTTTTGCGAAAGATATATCCAGAGGTGCTTCGCCAGTATAATCTTTAAGAATTGACTTATTGTATCCAGAAGGGAAAAATGTCAAATTATTAAATATATTAAAGAGCTTGGGATGGCAATAATTCTTAAATGAGTGTCCGCACATGCTAAATGAACAATATCGTATGTCATCCCATGCGTGTTCATCCGATATATGTATTACAATAAAAGGGCATTTTTGAACCTCATAATTATAAAGATACTGCATATAATTTACACTTTGATTTGTTAGAATAATTGCGTACGGTTCTATATCATTCTGGTCTTTCACATCCCTGTATGTTACTTCTCCTTCATATTGGGAAAGTAATTCTCGGATATATTTTGCCTCAAATTCTATAATATTGTTTCTATCTGTATACCACAATACAGGGATTTTTGAAGGCAGAGGCATATTATATCGTATATAAATTATATAAAAAAGAATTCCTTAATAGATTTTGTATAATCAATATTAATTATTTGACCGAAAACATTTAAATTTACCTAAAAATCTACGAAATCTACTCTTTATAGGTATAATATTTGATAATGAATTTGGACTACTTTTACGAGGTGTAAAACTCTCCGAGTACTCTGTAATTGTATAACGATTCCCCATACTACGATTACACCAGCCACATATTGGGAGAAGATTATCAATGGTGGTTGTACCACCCTTACTTTCAGGTTTATTATGACCCACTTCAAAAGTAAAAGGCGTAATTATGTTCTTACACCAGGATACATGACATTTTGAATGAAACTTCTCACTATTATATGTAATCCACACCGTTTGACGCAAGGAAGCAGGAATATTCTTCTTCATTCTCTTCTTATTTTTCCTTTTTTGTTTTTGTTTCTTATATTTTGCCAGTTCTATCTATTATCTAATTTGATGTCTATATATTTAAATGGTTCGCATCTGTCTGTATAATGATTAATATCCTTCACGGAACATAATTCAAATGCTATAGGGTTTTTAAGAAATAAAAAACTTTGTTCAGGATCATAATAATTTAATCCAATAACATGTGGCAGCTTTAAAAAATATTCGCCGGTTACCCAAAATAAATTACCACACCAATGTGGTTTTATTGTCCCGTCGCGACCAATCTGTTTTAAATTAATACCAACTGTATCGTGATTATTTAATAGATCTATACATATTTTGTAATGTCTTACCAGATAATATAATGTCAAATAACTCCAATCGTCTATACATTTCAGTCGTTGCGGATCATCCTGATGGTATATAGACACTCCTTTGCTATGAATATATAGAATCTTGTCGTCGTTGCCGACATGATTATGTATGTCTTCAAGTGTTAGACGCTCGTAGGTGGTATCATTTGGCGAACATATCATTATTTTAAATTTTGCTCCAGATATTCTAATAAGTTGTATAACATCTTTTATAATCGGTTCATCCCCACATATATAGCAGTATATGCGTTCTGTTTCATCATAAAGACCACTAAAATGGATAGACCGTATCATATCTTTTACAACATCCAGTGCCCTTGTTATGGCACATATATGGAAAAAAACCTTGATTGCCATAAAATAACACGATTTTATATGTTTATATGTGTTTATATTGGATAAACAGATTTAACCATTATACATATACGATCTTGTATATTATAAGAAAGATGACATCTATTCAGGACACAGCAGATGTTTGTATTATTGGGTCTGGACCAGCTGCCCATACAGCTGGTATATATGCTTCCAGGGCAAACCTAAAGGTGATATTATTTGAAGGATTTATGGCAAATGATATTGCCCCTGGCGGACAGCTCACAACTACAACAGAGGTTGAAAACTTTCCAGGATTTCATGAAGGCATCATGGGCGAAGAGTTATGTGATCGTTTTCGTAATCAGGATGAAAAGATGGGAACAACGATCATTACCGAAACAGTAAACCATGTTGATCTTTCAAAGGAACCTTTTAAGATTTTTACAGATTGCCATACCATACTCGCTAAAACTGTAATAGTAGCGACCGGTGCTTCTGCCAAGAAGATGACATTCACTGGTTCTGATACATTTTGGAACAAAGGGATATCAGCATGTGCCGTATGTGATGGCGCTGCTCCCATTTTCCGAAACAAGCCTATAGCAGTCGTTGGCGGAGGTGATTCTGCAATGGAAGAGGCCCTGTTTCTTACAAAATATGCCTCCAAGGTGTATATTATCCATCGCGGAAACAGTTTTAGGGCGAGCAAGGTAATGCAGAATAGAGTTCTTAAACATCCTAAAATAGAGGTGCTATGGAATAGGAAGATTATAGGAGCGTATGGTGAAAAGAATCTCACATCAGTTAAGATTGCGAGTACACTCAATCTTACGGAATATGATCTAGAGATAAATGGCCTATTCTATGCTATCGGTCATACTCCTGCTTCACATTTCCTTGAGGGACAGCTTAAGATAGATGAGCAAGGATATATCATAACAAAACCTAACAGCACAGAAACAAGCATACTAGGCGTGTTTGCTGCAGGAGATGTACAGGACAAGAAATGGCGACAGGCTATCACAGCTGCTGCAAGCGGTTGTATGGCAGCAATCGAGGTAGAACATTACATATATAAATAATAATGAATTATTGAGAGCAAACTACGGAAAACATAAAAATTGAAACATTTAGGGCTTAAAAAAAGAAACAAACAAGAAACAAAAAATGGAACTCTGTAAAGCAACTTGTAAAACCGGAAAGATGTGCTCTTTTAAGGCAAAATGTGGCGGGTATTGTAAAAGACATCATCAAGAGGAGACGGATTGTTCTATCTGTTTAGAACAGACGAATGAAACCGTGAGTATTAATTGTAAGCATAAATTTCATAAAGGATGTATTACCGAATGGATCACAAGAGGACACCGAACATGCCCTCTGTGTCGCAGCGAAATATCTCTAAAAACTATAATTTCATTCGGTATTACAATTGATACGCGAATTGAAACGATCCGGATGGCGGAGATCTTTCTTATAGGGCGCACATGTGATGATATGAGTCTATTAGAAAGGTATGTTCATGTGATACATTATGATATTTCATCTGTATTGCAATCGGAGGTGATGTGTCGCTATAAAGTCATTGAATTTATTAGACGAAGAGTAAAAACGAAAAAAGGAGAAAAAGAGGCAGAAAAACTTAAAAACGAAATTGAACAAATTAATGTATGGATTAAAAAAACGGAAGATATTATAATTACGGTTGTAAATGAAATTGTGGAAAATATAGTACAATTAATGATCGCATATATGAAGAAGCTTCACCATTGGGATAACCTCACTTAATTTCAAAAACAAGCGAAAAAAGATAATTTTAGGTTTATCTTTTTTCGTATTTATTTGCTTACTGAAAAAATGAATGGAATAATAAAGATAACTTCAAATAATGGATACTATAATCGATGGTGTAAATAGGATAACTATTTCAGTAGAAACCGTTCGTGAGGCAGGTTTGGATAAATTTTATACAATCCCCTCTATCTCTGAAAAGTGTTTAGCGAGTATTGGTTCTCGATATAAATGGAATGAATGGGGGCTTGTGATCGAACCAAGTGCAGGAAACGGAAGTTTCCTAACAAGAATACCGACTGATAAAAAACTCGGTATTGATATTTCACCAGAACATAAAGATATAATTAAACAAGACTTCCTTACATATACGCCACCAAATGATATTGATAAAATTCTTGTAGTCGGCAATCCTCCATTTGGTAGAGTTAGCTCTCTTGCTATAAAATTCTTCAATCATGCAGCAATATGGGGAGATGTAATCGCATTTATTATTCCAAGAACATTTCGTCGTACAAGTGTTCATAATAAACTAAATACGAACTTTCATTTGGTATTTGATGAAGAAATCCCTACGGTTCCATGTTCATTTACTCCTCCTATGATGGTAAAATGCTGCTTTCAGATCTGGGAAAAAAAAGAGATAAAACGATCTATTATTAAATTACTAAAAATACATGATGATTGGGATTTCTTAGGATTCGGACCGAAAGATACAAAGGGTCAACCTACACCACCAACGGGAGCCGACTTTGCGATTCGTGCTTATGGTGGAAAATGTGGTGAAATTGTAACCATTGGACTTGAAAATTTACGACCTAAAAGTTGGCATTGGATTAAATCAAAAATAGATAAAAAAATATTAATAAACAGATTTAATTCACTTGATTATACAATAAGTTTAGATACAGCAAGACAAAATTCCATTGGTAGGGGAGATATTGTAAGACTTTATAGTGAAATGTACTATTAAACATAAGTTTCAGGAACTCTGAAATACATTAATGCTTTCCAGCACATATCATTTATAGTAGGGCGAAGAGCATATTCTTTTTTATTTTTTTCATCATTTATCATTTCAATTGTAATACGACCATGTTCTTTAATTGTTCCATGTGCATATCCGCCATATAACATCACTATTTGTTTGATGTCTTCTTTAGGAACTTTAAATATATATAGTTCGCCTTCATTCTCTATATTTTCAGGAGAGAGATGGTATGCTGTAAGAATATAAGTTGTACAATCATGAGATGGACGAATTTGAACAAAGTTGAACTTTGTATGCGTTGCTCCTCCAAGAGAAACTTTTATTTCTGAATTTTTTCCATCTTTGGAACAATCACCTGTACAATTTTTGGCTTTATTTTTGATATAGTTAAAATTTATTCGAATATAATCCTCTAACAATGGACCAAATTGTTGTGCCGAAACATTATTGATTATACAATATATATGGGCATCTTTTAATGTTGATTGTTTCATAATTTCTACCTTATGATTAATCTTTGACATATCAAGATGTTCCTTTAATCTTTTCACACGCTCTGCTTTATCCATTATCAATGATGTATTTATTTCTAATTTTAAGATAACATTTACATTCGTGTCATTGTAACTTGTTGTTTCCGAGTTTAATATGTTCTTATCTTCTTTTACATATAAAATTACTTTTACATATGTTTCATCGCAATTCAATAGTTCTAAGGATTGCATACTTATGACCTTGCATTTACCTTTACCTTTCGTATGTACCTCTTGATTACAATTAGTACATATCATTCTGGATTATAGTTTAAGTATTGAATAATAAAATGTCAATTTTTCTTTATTCCATTATCATATTTAAAAATTTATTGGTTTTATTTTTTGAATAAAAAATGATATAACTGTGATAACATGTATAACACTAATCAATCATAATTATATAGCTGAAATGTTTGTTCTTTCACAGGGGCGCTTTGCTCCTATAACACATATTGTACATATTGCGGACACACATATCCGCACGGGTGATCGTGTGATAGCTCGTGTAGATGAATATAAACATGTGTTTGAAAATCTCATAAAAGACATTGAAAAGATAGATGCTGTCAAGAACGGTACTGCCGTGATGGTGATAGCAGGTGATGTATTTCATCATAAAGGGCGATTGGAAACAGAAGGCGCAGTAGTTGTTTATGAATGGCTGAATAAACTTCTAAATATACTACCTGTATTGGTGATATGCGGAAACCACGACTTTCGTCAGGAAGATCCTGGCTATAAAGATATGATAGAGATGCTGGTGGCACCTTACTCTAATTCTGCTCACAAGTATCCAATTCATTATCTTAAAGAAACTGGACATTACCTATGGGAAAATATTGGATTCGGTGTCACATCGGTAAGAGATACACTGCGAGCATATAACACATGCGGTATGCTTACCGAACTTCCTACCTATCCTGATCCGGATCTGTTCAAAAATGTAGATTGTCGTGTTGCCATCTTTCATGGTTCTATCTCGCAATCTGCTATGCCAAATGGAAACCAGATATCAGAATATTCACACGGATATCCTCTGGAATGGTTTTACGGCTATCATATTGCTGTATTTGGTGATAATCATACACAACAGATACACAAAGGTCTGGAGGATAGTATTGTTTGGGGCTATCCTGGATCTCTTGTACAACAAGATGGAGGAGAGCCACTTTTGGGACACGGATATATCCTATGGGATATTGTCAAACGAACAGGGACACTTAACCACGTTCATAATGACTATGGAACTGTGAATATTCTACTTTCAAAAGACGATTCTGTTATGGTGCGTATGCGTCCACGCGAAACAATTCCTATTGCGAAAGCTTTAAAAATAAAAGCATTTCCAAAAAATCCACAGATTCGCGTCGTAGGCGTGTTAGGCGACGAAGTGATTGTTGAAAATATATTAAAACAATTGGGTGTAAAACCCTCTCGTATCTATCTTTCCAAATGCTTTACAACTTCGGCATCAAATACATATAACGCCAGTGATGTGATAATAGAAGATGAAGAAAATACATTAAAGGATACAAATAACAAATCAAGTATGGATGATCCTACGAATAAATACATTATACAGCTCGCGGATTTAAACAGTCCTACGAAATGGAAATCATTTATACAACAGAATGCTCCTGATCTGGGCGAAGATGTCATTGCTTGGCTATTTACCCCGAATAGTCTTGTTATAAAAAACGAGGGTATTCCAGATGCTCTTATTGATAAAATAGCCAATCGTAATAAGTCTATTCAACAATTGGTAGATAATTACGAAGAGAAGATCAATGGCGTATATCAACAAAGGCACAGTATTGTTTTAAAACATATGGAATGGGAGTATATTATGTGTTATGGAGCAAACAATTGGTTTGATTTCTCACAAATGGATGGTCGTGTGGCACTATTGAATGGTAAAAATGCTAGTGGCAAATCGTCCTTTATTGATGTATTGTGTCTTGCTATATTTGGTGATGCTACTACGATGCGTTCAGATATTACAGGAAACAAGATGTCGGTGAAGGTAATTCATGATAAAAAACCGACTTCGTCAAAACACGACAGCGCTCACATCAAACTTCTATTTCATATCAACGACGAATTGTACGAGATAAAGCGATCCTTTACTATGAAACAAAAAGATGAAATTCTACAATCAAAGGTAAATAAAATAGCTACGATCCATCGTGTAGAGGATAATGCTCTCGTATTAGTTGCCGAAGGTACAAATATGGTGAATGATTGGGTAATAAAACATTTCGGTTCATTGCCTGAAATACTTATGAGTACAATCCTGTGCCAAACCGATGGATCCAACTTCTTTATGCAGAAGGAGGAAGATCAAATTCGTATTATTGAGAGAGCGCTTCATATGGATACAATCCATGCCTATGAATGTATTCTTCAGGAAGCCTTGAAAGGACATAAATACATTCTTAACGAGCTGACAACCTATATGAAAGGAATCACCGATGGAGCAAAAACAAGTGATGTCTTGCTTGAAGAAGATGCTCTCAAGGAAGCTACAGATAATCTGAATAAAATGAAAAAAGAATATACTCAAGTGGAAAAAAAGCGAATAAAAATTACTAAATTAGCAAATGACCTTCTTGTACGAATTCGTAATGGCGTGGATAGTTGCGGTTATAAGCTCACAGAGGCAGAAAAAGAGCTTGAAAAAGAACAAAAAAAGGTAGATAGTTATCCAGATTTAACACCTGAAATTCTTGAGAAAGGACATACAACAAAAGAAAGACTAAATCTACAAATAAAAGAGCTTGAAAGTATTCCAAAGGCGAATTATAATAGAGAAAAGGCGACCGAAGAGATCTATAAAATTGATAAATTAATTAAAAATCATATGAAAAAGAAGCCAGAAGACGAACCTACAATTACATATGGATATATAGAAGAAAAAGAGCACCAATACAATGCTTGGCTCAATACGATACGATTTATGGAGTTAGATCTTGATGGACTTGAAGAAAGAATAACTACGCTAAAAAAGGAACAACAAAGGCTCTATAAAGAACAAGAAATACTAAGAGACGATACACAAAATCGCCCGACACGACTAAAGAGAGATTATGAAAAGTGGAAAAAAGAATGGGAGGATTGGTGCTCTTTTACATCCAGTTTAACGGAAATGACGGTAGAAGAACTGGAACAACGCCTACAGGCTATTTACGATTATATAAAAAAGATTGATAACATTCGCACTGAATTCACTACCATTACAGATCGTATATCCGTTCTATCAAAAGAGAAGGAAGGATACAATGATATTGAATTTAATAGCGATTGTAGTGCTTGTATGAAAAATCCTTTACATAAGCGTCTTGAATTAATTACAAAAGAATTAAAAGGGCAGGAAAGTAAAAAGAAAAAATTAAATAAAAAAATAGTTGAAATAAATATTACTGAAAAAGAGTATCGTACAGAAATAAAAGAGATAAAAGCTGTAAAACCTGATAGAAATCTCTATGAAACAAAAGTATCTATGATGAATCGCGAGAAAGCAGAATGGGATAGCTCGATTGATTTATGGAAAATTGAAGAAAAGCTTGAAGAAAACAAAAAGAAGATTCATCGGGATTTGAAAACAATCTTTGACGAAATCAATATTCTACAAAAAATAAAGGTAGAATACGATGTTTGGGTAAAAGAAAATCAGCATATTGAAGATGAAAAGGGTCTGCTTGATATTTGTAAAGAGTGGAACGATAAGGCAAAATCTTTAGCTGACGAAAAGAGTCTCTATGAAAATGTAATAAAGTGGGATGACTATCAAAAAGAGTTGGAAAGCAATCGTATATTATTTGAAAGGATCTCTCAATATGAAAAGGCTGTAAATGAAAGAGATAAATTACAAGATATTGTATTGTCTATCCAATGGTCAAACAAATATGAAGAATTAACCAAACTTTCGGCGGAATATTCGCGATTACAAAAAGAGATCGTATTGCTTGAAGCAAAAACACAGGGAGTTCTTGAGCGCACTGGTTTGATAAAGAAATGCCAACAGGCACTGTCCTATATTCAACATAGAATGTCTATGCTACAAAAATTAGTAGCCGTATTCGTAGGTGATAAGGGGTTCAAATCATGGGTATATAATACCGAGATTGCTCCTCTTATACAAAACGAAGTAAATGCTTTCTTGGCACCCTTGGAAGATTTCAAGTTTGTTATTCAATATCACAATGGAGCAATGCTTTATAGTCTAAATGACCGAGGAAATAATCCTACATTGGATCATGCATCTGGTTATCAGCGATTTATTATAGGAATTGCTATGAGGATTGCTCTATCCAGAATAGGAGCCGTGGGGCAAAATGTAAAACATCTATTTATAGATGAAGGATTTGTAGCATGCGATAGTACGAATCTACAAAAAGTAGAATCGATTCTTCAAAGTATGATGGAAATGGGAGGATACAGTAGTGTATTGCTAATGTCGCATTTAGATGCTATTCGTGAGATAGCACATACCAGAATAGATATACAACGCAGTGAAGACAATTTCTTTAGTAAAATTACTTGGGGTAAGAATTATCCTGTATTTCAAAAGAACAAGAAAGCTGAAATGGATATATCGGCACCTGTTGTAAAAAGAAATAGAATGAAAAAGATTTCATAAAAATATTTCAAGTTATAAAAAATTTCATAAAAAATGAAACTATGGATGTTTATAGCATCATAAGCAAATATTTATAAAACTGAAATGTCGTTAAGTGATACTTGTAATAGCAGTCTGGAAGATTGGAATTGGAAAGAGGATATTCACGAAGCATCAATTGAGAATATTGGCATTATGGATTGTGTGGAAACTCTATTAACATTATCTAAAATTCAACAACCTGTAGAAATATTAAAAAAGAGAAAATACGAACCAAAACCGGAACAAAATTTAGAGATCCGTTATTGTCAAGTTTGTAATAAAAGTAATACACCTTTATGGCGTAGAACAAAAGAATACCATACGCTATGTAATGCTTGTGGCATTAGTGAAAAAACTAAAAATAAATCCAAAACGAATGGGTTTCTACAAGTTATGACACGAAATTCGGGTAATGTATTTAGTTAAAATATTATTCAAAAATAAAATAATAAAATTATAGAAATATAGTTTTAGTTTTTAGGTTTTTAGTAATTTTAGATCTCTCTTTTCTTGTCTTACACGATAATATAATGATAAATGAGGGCTTATACTATGCTGCATTACGAGTTCTTCTATGTTTGTTTTTATAATTGTATCATTTGATAATGTGTAATATATATTCCCAAGAATGTATCCTTTGGAGGGAAGTTCTTTCTCAAGAAGCATGGTGCATCGTATACATGGTTTTGATATTCCAAGAGAGCCCGTATGTGTTGTTCGTATTACAAGAATATCAAGTCTTCGTTTCTTTTTTCGTGATGGAGCATGAGGAAGTTTATTTAATGCATGTTCTTCTGCATGTATTGTGCAGAAAGATGTACCAATATTATGGTCATGATTTTCTCCGTAGGCCATGCACTTTTAGCAGCGGAGGAGCTGAACCTGACCGAAAGAAGACGGCAGCATGGTGGTGACCGGCAAGCTCTTTGCGATTACATCCGCACATAGAGGAGATACGGCGGTCGCACATGTCGTAGGTCAAGTTTGAAAGATTGGAATTCATTTTATAATAGAGATATTAAGATTGTTATTACATAGGTGATCATTTTTAAATCAATTTTTGTGTAATACGATATAAAAAATTGATTTATAATTTATTTCATGGATATATAAACAGGACGAATAAAATGGATATTTACATTCAAAAATTAGAAGAATTCTTAAAAAGTAAAACCGAAATCGTAAAAGAACATAATCAAGTAGAAGAGGAAGAAAGGATAAAATCAAAAGATACACTAAAGGAAGATGCTATGTCGTATGATATGAATAAATTTCTAAAATCCGTACGAGAGTTTGAGGCAGATCGCGCTAAGAAAAGTAAGAAAAAGAAAGAAGAATCGTATTAAGGCATTTGACGATATATATGTGTGTGATAAGTTATATATATACAAATAACGAAGTAAAGTAAAAATGAACATTCATACGAATGTCGACAATGCCATATGGGCTTTGATGAAAAGTGCCACTCCAGAATATATTGACACGGCAGAGGAATCAAAAATTGTAAAAGAGGTTCATGATATTTTAGTCCGTGATTTTTCAATCACAATGTGTGATACATTGATTGAAAAAAGACTTGCTCAAATAAGAGAATTTCGTATTATGTTAATTGATCTTCTTAAAATGCCACAGGTAGAACAGCGTTCTCCAGAATGGCATGAAATGCGTAAAGGTCGTCTTACAGCAAGTGATACAGCTACTTCCATTGGTCGTGGTAAGTTTGAAACACGAAAGAATCTCTTAAAAAAGAAAGCGTTTCCTGAGCTTATGCCATTTATTTCAAGCTATATTATGAAATGGGGTACGATGTTTGAAACAGTAGCAAATCGTAGCTATTGTCAGCGAAATGGTGATATTAAGATTCATGAATTTGGTCTTGTGCCACATCCAAAAGTGAAACACTTTGGGGCATCACCGGATGGTATTTCGGAGCTTGGGATTATGCTTGAACTAAAATGCCCTATAAAAAGAAAGATTGATGGTACAATTCCGGAACAATATGAAATTCAAATGCAAGGACAGATGGCGGTATGTGGTCTATCCGAATGTGATTATGTAGAATGCGGTATTGCCGATTTTGAGGATATTGAAAAATATTTAGAAGTAATTGATCCAGAAAGTACAGTAGATCACGGTATCGTTCTTGAGTACAGCGACAATGGTACAATGACTTATGATTATTCTCCCGAATATTTAACACCTACGGATGCTTGGAAATGGGCAAAAGAATGTATTAAAAAAGAGACGAAACACCTTGTAAAGATTACACCTTGGAAAATAAGGGAATATTTTACACAACGAGTATTATTTGATCCTAAAAGATGGGACGATATTATGAAAGAGGTTGATATATTTTGGAAAGAAGTAGAAGAAATGAAAGCAAATGGTCCAGATACATATTTTGTAGAAAAACAGCCATCCCGAAGACGAGAACGAGTCGTTAAGGTAGTTGAATTTATTGATGAGGAAGATGACTTAGAAAAAGAGGCGAATTAAAAATTTAATTTATTTTTTATCATTCCAAATACATCGTCGTCCTTTTTATCTTTTTTGTCTTGTTTGTCTTGTTTCTTTTCTTCTTTCTTTTGTTCTTTCTTTTCTTGTTTCTTTTCTTCTATTTTGTCTTGTTTCTTTATTTCGTTTTTATCATATATAATTTCAATTGCTTGTAAATTATCGTTTAGATTTTTGTATTTAGTAAAGCACGGCAATGTTCCTGTTATATATCCATCTTTTGTATCAATCGGAATCGGGTTATCAAAATTGGGCGCCAGATACAGTTTAACCTTTACATTTTTGAATATCTGATATGTACTGACATCTTGTTTCACATCATAATATCTTAGTTGATCCATTGTATATTTGCCAGGTGGAATAAGTTGAGATTTCCATCCCTTAAAACCACAATGTTGGTACATGATAATACCAGGGCCACCCGAATATGGCTTCTTGAGTATTTTCCCTTCTTTAGGGTTTGGATTTTCCAGAGTTGGTATAGGATTTATTGTATCTGGCGACCAATCTAAATCGCTATAGTCGCTCGCCAATATTCCATTACTCGTTAAATCTGAAAAACGCGAATTTATGCGATACAAAATAGCGTATGAATATTTTTCACCCGCCGACATCTTTGTAGGTCTCTCACTTTCAAGACAGTTTGATTGATAGGGAACATCTTGACTTGAACATCCGCATGGAAGATCGCTATGAAGAGGACACGAGATGAAGCATAAACTTTCGTTATGCCGGAAGTTCTTTTTAATATTCAATACTGCTATTTTACGTATTTTTTCGTCTTTTATAGGTTTTCCTTTATTGTTATATGCTGTAAATATCATATAACAATAAAACTGTATGCGAGTACTCGCTGTAGTCACACCTGGTTTCATAACATTTACAGGAAGATTAAGATAACTATTCGCATTGTACTGCAGAGCAAGAAGATTGTCATTTTCATCTCTATAAAAAGGTGCCTGTGAAATTACTACATATACTTGCCCTTGTATGGTTGAACGACCATTTTCATCATAAAATTTTTGTATCATATTATAAACCCTCGCATTTACATCACTAAAGTTCTCCGTGTTTATATCAAATGGAATAACAAATAGTCCTTTCGCGGAAGTTTGTACAAGTATATTTAAAGCGTTTGGAGCCATACCTATATTGATACCGCATCCATAAACATGCATTAAACTTTTATTATCACTCATTGTATCTTTATAAATTTTTGTTTGTTTATCAAAATTCATAGAATCGTTTTGTTTGTAGAGCGAATAAGAGGAGGGGATTACTATATTCTCGAATGGTTCTGTTTTCTTATTTTTTCGGTAATTTAAATATATTAACAGCGATGCTAACGCTATTATGATCATAAATAGAATAATTTCATAAGGCATATTGTTTATAACTCTATACATTCTGGAAGAAAGAAAATCGTTTTTTTGATATGATAAATCATATTATTTTAATTAAGCATTACATGCAAGCAGGAGGCTTAGGTAGAAGATAACGAGAATTCATATAATCTACCGGAGTAGCGGTGCGTTTTTCATCACCTTCCATCACAATAGGACCGCTGGAGAAGCCTTCATTTCCAGTATATGTCATGGGACCACCTACGGTGACTGCCGCTTGAGTTATATTACCTCCTACCGTATTGATGGTTCCGGAAGCTTTTATATTACCATTAATATACAAATTCCCTTTTCCATTTTGTTCAGAAGAAGAAGACGGAGGAGTTATAACAAGCTCGCCACTGTCCGTAACCTCTATTCTGGTTTTAGGAGCTGTTTCACTCATATTTGGACTTAAATAAATACCTCGGGCAACCATTACCCCTGACTTTCTAATTTTTAATACATCTGTCGAATCCACCGATATTTTGAATGGAACTTTTACATCAGTAGCTTCACCCGTTGTGGTCATAATATGCATGGATGCATTCGGGTTGACAGGATCTGCGCTACCTGTACCTGTTGGAGCAACACCTGCTCCGAGACCTAAGGATTTTGTTTTGATATATCCTTGATTTGCTCCAACGGCGGATATAGAGGCTCCAGAAATAGATCCTTTATTAAAAGCCAAGGGGGCCTTTACGCTAATTGCTCCATTCGCATCTGGCATGGTGATATAGCTCGTATTGTTCTTTCCAGAAACATTGAATTGTTTTTTATCATTGGCACCCGTGTAGTAAAGATCGTTGATATTAAAACCACCCAATGCTGTAACATGAGAAAGTAGACTCATATTTGTGTTAGCAGATCCTGGGAGATCAGATAGCGTAAGATTGCTATCCACATTATTGATATTTGATGTAAAAGAAAACACCGAATTTATACCTTTTGAAACATTTGAAATGTTATTTGAGTTTTGAGTTATGGATAGATTTGCATTCGTCACTTCCTTGCTTATATCGTTATTTACCTCATTTATCTGATTCACCACCTGATTCATCGTTCTCATACGCGTTCGTTGTTCACCGTCCATACGAACATCCATCTTGTTAAACTTTGAATCAACTTTCTTAGCATATTTCGTGTAATAATCATAGATATAGTACATAGATACAACGATGCTTACAAGAAGGATCAAAATGATAAGTATAACAATTGCTTCAAACATATTTAGCTATTCTATATTATAATAACTAAAAAAATCACTCAGCGCTATCATTTCCACTTTTATCGTCGTAATCTCCTCCATAATCTTCTTTTATAGATGGAGGCCGGTAATATCCACCACCTGGTTTGACATTTATCTCAATCACTTTAATATCACCACCTCTGCTACTGTCATTCATTGGCTTATATCCTCCGGTCTGCTGATTAGTTTGAGGTATATCCATAAAAAATTCATTGTCACTATCGTCCAAAAGATCTAATGTCATATTGCCACCGGATTGTGCTGATTGTTCTGGTTGTCCAGTCCTATTTTGTTGTGTTGCCATAAATTGATTCTGTTGCATAGATACTGACTGATCTTTTTGAACAGAATTTGCTAGTGGAACGAATGGTTCATTGAGTTGTTCCGTATCTTTCGGGGATGGTATAGATTGTTGATTGCTTGTTTGATCTACCAAATTTATGTTATTCGTAGGAGTATTCATATCAGCGCCCGCGCCTATTTGTATTTCATCTACTTTTATATTTGCTGTATTATTTTGTTCTATCGCGGGATTATTAACAGGATCCCTAATTTCTTGCGACATACCGCCGTATAGTATGTGTTCTTCTGTTCCATATACAGCGGGTTCATCCAGATCTTGGTTATGTTCATATTCGCCTCCCGGTTCATCATCTGGTTCAGACGTCAGGGATAG
>Ga0209354_10000070_pt1 | contig 49319 bp, 45 predicted proteins | sample LauGreSpBDMM15DD_2_FD_187562 | JGI IMG/M metagenome (GOLD analysis project Ga0209354, IMG submission 187562) | Freshwater lake microbial communities from Lake Michigan, USA - Sp13.BD.MM15.DD (SPAdes) (version 2) | ecosystem: Environmental > Aquatic > Freshwater > Lake | place: Lake Michigan...
GTGTTAGCCTGTACATATGCTGCTGTACCAATGATTTCAGAATTGGCTCTGTCAAAGGCTGCTTGTGTAAATATACTACTTCCACCACCACCTGTATTCGCTTGGTTGTATGCCGCTTGAGCAATAGTAGTTGCAGTGTTAGCCTGTACATATGCTGCTGTACCAATGATTTCAGAATTGGCTCTGTCAAAGGCTGCTTGTGTAAATATACTACTTCCACCACCACCTGTATTCGCTTGGTTGTATGCCGCCTGAGCCCAATCGAACGCCAAATTGGCTTGTACATAAGCTGCTGTACCTATGATTTCAGAATTGGCTCTGTCAAAGGCCGCATTAGCTCTTAAGTAAGCTGATGTACCTATGATTTCAGAATTGGCTCTGTCAAATGCTGCTTGTGTAAATATACTACTTCCACCACCACCTGTATTCGCTTGGTTGTATGCCGCTTGAGCCCAATCGAACGCCAAATTGGCTTGTACATATGCTGCTGTACCAATGATTTCCGCATTGGCTCTACCATAAGCTGCTTGTGCAATTGTTGTGGCTGTGTTCGCTTGAGTATAACTTGAAGTGCTATAAACCGCTGGTGAAGCTCTAGTAACTTGAATTGATCCGTCATCAAATGTAACACTAGAACCTACTAAATTACCTTTAAAAGTTCTTGCGTATACATTAGCGTATGCGAAACTAGGATCATTAATGTCAATAATGTTATTTGATTGAACTTCTGGTGTATACCCTTGAAAGAATATCCATTCCTTACGAGTCGGATCTCTGAATACACCGGTATGAGCATTGGTTCCGTCATTATAATTTCCAATGATACCAATATCAACTGAATCACCAAAGTAATTATTGCCGGCCAAATATAATAAAGGATCACTTAGTACAATTGATGATGTATTAATTGTTGTGGCTGATCCAATAATAGTTAAGTTACCAGTAACAGTTAAGTTATTCTGTATAGTTACATTGCCAGTTATTGTACCACCAGCAGTATTAAATTTAAGATTTGCGGTTGCGTATGCGGATTCACCAATAATTCTAGCGGTATTGGCTTGTACAAATGCACTATTGGAATAAACAACTAGAACATTTACCGTTTCTGAAATAAATGATAAGTTAATTGTTTCACCTGTTGTTGAAGCAACGGATAATGATCCTCCTTGATTTCCAAGAATAACACCATCAATGTCTAGAGAACCTGGTCCAACATAAAGTGAGTGCCAAGGTTTTGTTTTAGAACCAAGGTAAAAAGTGTTGCTGACTGTTGGTACAATGTTCGCTGCCATGAGCAACATACCAGTCATCGTATCACCAGCCTTTGACACCCTAGTATTTGCATCTGCATAAGCTGCTGTAGCAACAATTGATGCAAGGTTTGCTTTATCAAAGGCACCATTGGCTTTTAAGTGAGCAGTAGTACCAATAATTTCTGAATTGGCTCTATCAAAGGCAGCATTAGCTCTTAAGTAAGCTGATGTACCTATGATTTCCGAATTGGCTCTATCAAAGGCACCATTAGCTCTTAAGTAAGCTGATGTACCTATGATTTCGGAGTTAGCTCTATCAAATGCAGCATTAGCTCTTAGATAAGCTGATGTACCAATTATTTCCGCATTGGCTCTGTCAAAGGCCGCATTAGCTCTTAAGTAAGCTGATGTACCAATAATCTCGGAGTTAGCTCTATCAAATGCTGCTTGTGTAAATATACTACTTCCACCACCAGCTGTATTCGCTTGATTATATGCCGCTTGAGCAATAGTAGTTGCAGTGTTAGCCTGTACATATGCTGCTGTACCTATGATTGTAGCTGTATTAGATAAGTTTCTTGCTGTTTGGTCTGTTGCAGCTCCAGCGGCCGCAGTTGCCTGTGTTGAATTATCTGGAAATACTAAACTACCATCAGGTTTAAATGTCCAAATATAATTACCGGCGGTAGCTACAACATCACCACTAGAAGTAGTAATATTAACACTACTTGTGCCGTTGGCTATACTTGATTGAACTGTATTTGCTTTATTAAATGCTGCTTGACCTATAGTAGTGGCCGTATTGGCTTGTACATAAGCTGATGTACCAATAATCTCGGAGTTAGCTCTATCAAAGGCCGCATTAGCTCTTAAGTAAGCTGATGTACCTATGATTTCAGAATTGGCTCTGTTGAAAGCTGATACAGCAGTATTATTTGCTGTATTGGCTCCATCAAAGGCCGCATTAGCTCTTAAGTAAGCTGATGTACCTATGATTTCGGAGTTAGCTCTGTTGAAAGCTGATACAGCAGTATTATTTGCTGTATTGGCTCCATCAAAGGCACCATTAGCTCTATCAAAGGCAGCGTTAGCACTTAAGTAAGCTGATGTACCTATGATTTCCGAATTGGCTCTATCAAATGCAGCATTAGCTCTATCAAAGGCACCATTAGCTCTATCAAAGGCACCATTAGCTCTGTCAAAGGCAGCGTTAGCTCTTAGATAAGCTGATGTACCTATGATTTCGGAGTTTGCTCTGTCAAAGGCAGCATTAGCTCTTAAGTAAGCTGATGTACCAATAATCTCGGAGTTAGCTCTATCAAAGGCATCGTTAGCTCTTAAGTAAGCTGATGTACCAATAATCTCGGAGTTAGCTCTATCAAAGGCCGCATTAGCTCTTAAGTAAGCTGATGTACCTATGATTTCAGAATTGGCTCTGTTGAAAGCTGATTGTGCAAATAATGCAGTGGTATTTACTTGAGCATATGCTGATTGTGCAAATAATGCAGTGGTATTGGCTTGTACATAAGCTGCTGTACCTATGATTTCAGAGTTAGCTCTGTCAAAGGCAGCATTAGCTCTTAAGTAAGCTGATGTACCAATAATCTCGGAGTTAGCTCTATCAAAGGCCGCATTAGCTCTTAGATAAGCTGATGTACCAATTATTTCCGCATTGGCTCTTAAGTAAGCTGCTGTACCTATGATTTCGGAGTTAGCTCTATCAAATGCAGCATTAGCTCTTAGATAAGCTGATGTACCAATTATTTCCGCATTGGCTCTGTCAAAGGCCGCATTAGCTCTTAAGTAAGCTGATGTACCAATGATTTCAGAATTGGCTCTATCAAAGGCAGCATTAGCTCTTAGGTAAGCTGATGTACCAATTATTTCCGCATTGGCTCTACTAAAAGCAGCATTAGCTTGTACATAAGCAGCGGTACCAATTATTTCCGCATTGGCTCTAACATATGCTGCGGTACCAATGGCTATTCCAACATTTGCTTGTTGATATACATCATTAGCCCGAGTGAATGATGCTTGACTAAAAATAATTGCAACATTTGCCCGGCTATAGGCTGCTATTGCTGCAGCATTAGATGTATTTGATTGTTGGTAAGATGACTGAGCTATTATAAAAGCATCATTTGCTTTATTGAATGATGCTTGTGCAACCAAAATGGCTACACTTTGGCCAACCGTTGATAATGTAAAATTACCATTTGAACTATTATAAGTGACTAAATCACCATTGTTTGGTGTATAACTACCAAGAACAAAATCAGAAGCACCTTTGATTGACATGGTGCTTTGTAATGTGCTTACTCTAGGTGCACCTTGTCCGCCTACTTGTACTTTAATTGTTGATATTGGTCCGCTAGCCATTTTAGTCCTTTAAAATACAGTAACTTGTGGCAATACATTAACTATTCCTTCTAAAACTCTTGTAACTGTGTTTGCGGAATTTTTAATAGCTACATCATAAACATAACGACCTGCTGGAATATTAGCTGTATTTGAGGAACTGAGTGACATATTAATTATACCAGTCAATGGTGAATTAATTGTAATTACAAATTCACCGGTTGCGCTAGATGAATAATATGATTTTCTCATCTGACTTTTTGCGGTGTAATTGGTAAGGTTATACGGATTACCATTCACATCATCTAAAGTGATAGATGTGGTAAAATCTGTGCCTTTTTCTAAAAATAATTCTTGGTACCCAGCAGCCATGGTTGTTTTTTCTTATGAGTTATTATGGTATTTAGTACTTGCCTTCGGCGAAAACATTACAAAATACTGTTCCATCTTCCATGGCTTCAATTTCATGCCAGTCAACTGCAACTAAATTAACTGGTTGTGTCATCTTGGTCATCAGTAACTCTTTGCCTTCTTTGCGGACCATACAGGAACCAGCATGACATATAGTTAAATGTGCATACGTATGTGCGTGTCTTGTTAACCCTTGACCTTTATCAGCATGGTATACTTGCATAGTGGCACCATCGTAGGTGACTGAATGTGTTGGTTCAATGTTTTCTATCATAGTGTTTGTGAACCAGTGGTAGTTGGTTGGTTATTTCCTGCAACAACAACCGGTTTTGGTACTTCTTTGATTATTTGTTCTACTGTATCAAAATACCAACTGTCAGCCACAACCTCATCATTGCAATCTAACCAATACAATGGCTCAAGAACACCAAAAATATTATCTACTGGTTCCACCTGAGCAACTCTATAACCATTTGTTACTGGTTCATTTGGACAAATTAAAGCTTTTTTCATATGAATATCTCCTATTACCATTCAACAATAACTATACCACCACCACCGCCACCGCCGCCGGCATCGGTAGTCCCAGATCCTCCAGCAAAATATCCTGCATCAACTTTAGTTGTTGGTGTGCCGCCAGCGCCGCCAGCGCCTCCACCGACACGGCCGCCACCACCACCGCCAGCAGCACCTGTCCCCCCTCCACCAGCAGTAGTACTTCCCGTTCCTGCTGTTACTGTTGCTCCATTGGTTCCTGCGCCACCGTTGACAGCGGCACCGCCGCCGCCGCCGCCGCCGACAACAGCTGTCCATACATTTGTTGGTGTTACTGTAAATAATGCTTGAGCATAACCACCACTACCAGCAGGAGATCCATTTTGGCCACAACCAAAATCGGTTCTTGATCCACCACCTGCACCTATACCGCCGCCGTCAACACGGACGCCGCCCGCACCCAATGGTGTACCGCCACCAACTGATGGACCTTCACGCCAAGCATTGTAAGATCCTTTTTTGCCTCCGCCACGTATTGCTGAACTTGTAATTTCACCAGATACTGTTGCAGTACCTCCAGCTCCACCAGCAGCGTCATTTGCACCTGGCGAAGCAGGACCGCCTGCTCCTCCGGTACATGTAATACCAGTTGTACTTAATAAAAATGAAGATGTTCCGCCAGCACCACCAGCGGATGCCCCATTATTATGTCCGCCGCCGCCACCTCCACCGCCCTGCACCGTTACTTTAATTTTAGTAACACCTGCAGGTATAGTGAACGTACCATTTTGAACAAACACTTGTTGGTTGGAGAAACCAACAGTTAAACCAGTAACCAGAGTAGAAGGAATAGAACCTGCTTCTAGTGTACCAACACCAGTAATACCAGTGTAAGAACCAGATATTTGTGCTGAAGCAATTATGCCTGTCAAATTTGATGATAAGTACTGTCCATTTGCACTCAAAAATGTTGCTGTGTTTGCAAAATTCCTAATTATAGTCATTTGTTATATCTCTTTATAGTGTCTGTGAACCAGTGGTGTTTGGTTGGTCCAGTGCAATTATTGGTTCTGGTACTGGTATTGGTTTAATAGTTTGGTCTACTGGGTCATACCAAAACTGATCCGCTACAACATCATCCGCACAAGGAGTCCAAAACAACTCTATAGATACAGGGAATGATTGACCATCTGGTACCACTTGAGCTACACGATACCCCGTTTGACGGGGTTCATTGATTGAAATTAATGCTTCTTTCATTTTAATAAAATTCCTCTACTATAACAAAACCTGGTTTTCCTGCTGTTGATGTAACTGATGTAAAAGATGAGTAGTTACCTGGACTACCATTTCCATATACTGGACCCCAGGCACCGAACAAAATAGATGCTCCGGCTGGGGATCCCTCTGCTTCATAATTAGCACCAGTTCCAGGTAAACCAAAAGCTGTTGAGCTTAGCGTAAATGTTCCTCCTGTCGAACTGGGTTGGGCAAATCCGGGGCCGGCCGGCCCACCAGATCCGCCAGTTGCGGATATTAAAGAACCAAAACTTGATGTTCCTCCTGGATTTCCATTGGTGGAGGCCGGTGCTGGATTAGTTACACCCACACCACCAACACCAACAGTAACAGCAACAGGACCGGGAATTGATGCTGCAGGTATTATTTTAAAACCACCAGCTCCACTTCCTCCACCAGTTGTGCCATAAGCATTATTACCACCTGCGGTTCCTCCACTACCTCCTGCGGCTTGTACTGTAACTTTTACACCTTTAATTGTTGCTGGTTTTGTCCATGTAGCAGGTGATGTGTACACATTCATCGCATTGATTCCAGTAGCACCAACAGTATAAACAGCAGAAGGTAAAGTACCAGTGGAGATATCGCTAGCTGAACCAGATGTTGCTACTGCTGCTAGACCAGAAACCTGAGATGAAGCAACTTGTCCGCTTAAATTTGATGATAAGTACTGTCCATTTGCACTCAAAAATGTTGCTGTGTTTGCAAAATTCCTAATTATAGTCATTTGTTATATCTCTATATCCTGTTTGTCTAGGTTCAATTTTAGATATTAAAGCCTTCATCAGTAAAACTCCTCTACGATAACTACACCTGATGCGCCTGCACCTCCTGAAGTATTAACAACAGGTTTTGGAAAAGATCCGCCGCTGCCGACACTAAAACCTGATCCACTTCCACCAGATCCAAAACCACCACCAGAATTGCCAATTGTTGTTGAATTACCAGATGGTGGTGAAGCTGGGTTATATGAATAATCAAATCCAATGGCTCCACCACCATACATATTTGATCCGCCATTGCCTGTTCTTGTGGAATTTGTGCTTGGGATTGTATAAATGCTAAAACCTCCACTACTTCCTGGAATATTAATTTGGCCACCAGAAGCTGTTCCGCCTGCACCACCAGATGCATACCCACCAGGACCAGTGGTAACAGTTGGCGCAACCGAACCTCCAGTAGCAGCAATTACAGTTACTGGTGCGACACCAAAAGAAGATGATCCTGCCGCAGCGCCAACTGTATAGGGTTGGGGGCCGGGAAGCGTTGGGGCTGGATATATTCTGATTGAAATTCCTGCGGCGCCGCCACCCGCTGAAGCACCGTATCCCATAGTGTTGCCTGGAAAATTTATAGTTCCTCCATTTCCACCACCACCTACAACAGTTACTTTGATTGCTTTTAAACCAGCCGCTTTAGTCCATGTTCCTGAAGAGGTATATACATTTAATACAGGAACGCCAGTAGCACCAACAGTATAAACAGCAGAAGGTAAAGTACCAGTGGAGATATCGCTAGCTGAACCAGATGTTGCTACTGCTGCTAAACCACTTACGTTTGCTGATGGTATATTACCAGAAACGCTTACTGCTTGCCCTAGTGTTGAAAGATTTCTTGATAGAGTCATTTAATTTGTCCTTTTAATACTTCAACTTCCAATTTTAATTCTTTGATGGCTTCAATCAGTAACGGAATCATTTTTTCATATTGTACCGTTAAGTACTTATCATCAATTGGTGCAGATACCACAACTTCAGGTAATACCTTTTGTACTTCTTGTGCAGAAACACCAACCTGTTTTGATAATGTGTAACCTAAATCTAATGCTAATTGATTTGGTTCATAATAGAAACCATTCAATCTCATTACTTTATTCACAGCATTATCAATATTACCAAGTTTTGTTTTTAGTCTGTCATCTGAGTAACCTGCGCTGATTGCACCTGTTGCACGAATCTCACCTGATACAGAAGAAGCCGCAGTGCCAACACCGATAGAAAAGAATTGTGAGTTTGCTGTTGAAAAATTCAAACTAATTGGATTGGTCCATGTTGGTTGACCTGCACCGGCACTTGTTAATAGGTAACCTGATGTACCAACTACGGTGTTACTGGTTGTATTGGCTGCTGACTGATATAGAACCACACCAGCTGAACCACCTTGGCCACCAGCATATGATGGTGATACATTGTTAACCAATGTTACAGTGTAAGCAAATGATTCTACAATATCACCAACTGATGCAGCTGCGCCTAATGTAAAACTTGTGCCATTTGATGCAGTCAAATCTGCGGCATTTAATAAAACACCATTTACATAAATTTGTAAGTATCCAACTGAGTAACCAGAAGTAACAGTGAAAATTGTTTGTCCTGCTGTTGCTGTGAATGATTGTCTATTGTATGTGGTTGCACCAATACCTGCTGAACCCCCTGTAATCAATGTGGTTGAAGCACCAGTAATTCTACCATAAGCATCTACAGTAATAATAGGAGTTGTTGTGCCAGAACCATATGATTGTGCTATAACACCAGATAAAGAAAGGCCAAGTTGAACAACACCAGTTGCTGCATTGGCCACCAACTGGCCTGTGTTTGCATAAATGGATGTATTTGTTATATTCAGATTAGCTGCGGCCGTAATTCTACCTTTAGTATCTATTGTAATAACTGGAACTTGGTGTGTTGCAGTATTAGCAGTACCACCATAAGAAGCGCCACCAAGACCAGATATAGTATCTAAATTGGTAGAAGTAATTGCTATTGTTGTATTGACAGCTTCAATAATCCTGCCTTGTGCATCAGCAGTAAATGCACCAACCCTGTCAACCCCACCATATCTACCAGCCGTTATTGCTGTGTTTGCTAATACTGACGGTGTAACTTTTGTTGTCATTTAATTTGTCCTTTTAATACTTCAACTTCCAATTTTAATTCTTTGATGGCTGCAAAAGCCAAAGCACAAAGTTTTTCATAGTCAACTGCTAATGAACCATCAATTCTTGTTCTTGTTGCGAGTGGGAACACTGATTTTACATCTTGAGCAATTACACCAAAGTCGGCCTTTTGTACAAAATAACCATCTTCACCGCCATGTTCCTGTATATATTCATCAGTCCAATCAAACAATTTACCACCAATTGCATCAACTTTATCAAGTGCATTTGGTATGTCTTGTATATTTTCTTTGAATTTTCTATCAGAAGAATAGTAAGCAGTGATGTTATTTGTTGCACGAATCTCACCTGATACAGAAGAAGCCGCAGTGCCAACACCGATAGAAAAGAATTGTGAGTTTGATGTTGTACTGCTGAGTGTTGTTGCAGCAGAAACTGTTAGTGTGGCTGGATTGGTCCATGTTGGTTGACCTGTACCGGCACTTGTTAACAAATAACCTGATGTACCAACAATAGTATTACCAGTTGTATTGGCTGCTGATTGATACAACACAGTACCACCAGAACCACCAGTAGTACCAGGTGAAAGATTGTTTGCTAGTGTAGTTGTGTAGGCAAAAGATTCAACTATATCACCGGCCCGCAAAGGTGATGTTATAACAATAGAACTATTACTTGCATTGGAAGTAAAATCATTTGCCGGCAACATTACACCATTCATGAATACTTGTAAATATCCAGTGACATGTGGAATACTTGAAATTAATGTTTGACCAGCTGTTCCTGTTGTGGTAACTCTGTTGTAAGTGGTTGAACCTGTACCAGCAGAACCACCAGTAATCAATGTAGATGAAACGCTAGTAATTCTACCTTTAGAATCTACAGTAATAATAGGAACAGTTGTACCAGAACCAAAGTTACCTGTATTGGTGCCTGTACTTGCAAGTGTGGTAGCATTACCAACTGAAGTTACATCACCCGTTAAGTTAGGAATTGTTGTTACTGTTGCAGCATTACCATTAATACTACCAACAATAGTTGAACTAAATGTTTTTATACCACCAATTGTTTGGGTACCAGAAGTATATACACCACTTGTTACTGTACCCGCATTACCGGATGTACTGATTGCATATGTTACACCAGAAACTGTTGGTAATTGATTTAAAACATTCTTAACATACTGTGTGGTTGCAAACGAAGTATTACTTGTGTTGGCATCATGTGATATACCGACCACATCACCAGTAAATACTGCACCAATCAATGCTGCTTTAGAAGATTCTAATGATTCAATTCCCAATTGAATTGTATTGCCTGTAATTGTACCAGTTGGTGTTAAAGGAACATTGTTTGCATAATATGGATTTATAATATAACCATCAACTTCAACTAATATAGAATCACCAGTTGATGGTGGTATATTAAATACAATTGTACTATTTGCTGAGTTTGCTGTATATTCGGAGGCGAACTGTCTTAAACCATTAATATATGCTCTTAATTGGTTGGTCTGAGTAAATGTCGGTGAAGTATATTTTGTAACAATATTGTCACCAGAATAAGACAAGCTTGTTGAATTGATTGTAGTTCCTGGTTGCACAGAACCACCACCACCACCACCCGCCGCCCAATAATATGAACCTGCGCCGCCAGTTGTCAGTACTTGCCCTGATGTACCTGTACCGGCCGATTCTGCAATCAAAAATTCAAATGCGGATTTTCCTGATGTTTTGCTAGTACCACCTGAAGAGGTTCCTAATGGAGTGGTTGATAATGTTGCTGTAGCAAAACTTGGTGTTGCAGTTGTTCTTAAATCCTGTGATGTACTAACTGCAAAAGTATTTGATCCAATTGGAACAAATATCACACCATTATTACTTGAGAATGTTAATGTATTAGAAGTATATGGTGAACCTGATGTACCAGTAAATATTGTTTTTGCGGCCAAAGCTGTTGCTAAGGCAGTGTTAGCCTGTACATAAGCTGCTGTACCAATAATTTCTGAATTGGCTCTATCGAAAGCCGCATTAGCTCTTAAGTAAGCTGATGTACCTATGATTTCCGAATTGGCTCTAGCGAATGCTGCTTGTGCAGTATTATTTAAAGTGTTTGCTAAAAAAGCATTTGCAATGTTTGTTGTGCTTGCATCGGATAAAACTGTTGCAAAATGTTCATCGGTGTGTACACGATAATAAGTACCTGTAGTTACATTGTTTATTTGCCAATTTTTTGGTATTTCAGTCCAACGAAAACTAGCTTCCGTTACACCTGGTCCACGGTCTACATTAAGAGCACTATTAATAGCCGAAGAAACATTTTGACTTAAAACAAATGTATTTGAAGTATATACTGTTTCACCAACTTGTGTAAAAGAACCACTTACTTGTACATTTGCAGCATAAATTGTATTGAAAAATGCTGTTGCTGAATTTCCATCTATTCTAGTATCAACTGTTAGAGTGGGTATACTTCCACTTGTGTTGGCTGTTAATATACCTGTATGAACTGTACCTGAATTGTTTAATGTTACTGATGAAACTAATGGACTAGTAATATTGGTATTAGCCGATAATTTATCTGTGTATACTGTACCTGAATTGTTTAATGTTACTGATGAAATTAGTGTATTAGATGTTAATATATTTGTTAAAACTTTATCGGAAGCATTAACAGTTACTGATGAAACTAATGTATTAGAAGTTAATATGTTAGTGTTAATGGTATCTGAATTGTTTAAAATTACCGATGATATCAACGGACTTATTATATTGGTGTTAGCTGATAGTATACCAGTATATACCGTATCCGAATTGCTAATTATTGATGATGATACTAATGGTGTCGCAACACTTGTATTTGATGATACTGTATCAGTATAAACACGGCCTGTATTGTTTATGGTTACAGAAGATGCTAATGTGTTTGCTCGTACTTGATTGGTGTAAACAACACCAGAATTGGTAACAGTAGTGGATGAAACTAATGGTGTTGTAACACTTGTGTTGGCTTGTACTTTATCTGTTACTGTGTTATATTTGATGGTCGTATTACCATTAACATGAGCATTGTTTGCAACAAAAATACCTATGTTTGGACCTTGTGCAACAATAAGTCCATTCATGTTTGCTTGACCGGTATGTGTCAAACCTAACACTGCATTGGTAAAATATACTTGTTTACCTACTGTTAAGTTATTATCAATAGTGGCTGATGAACCAAGACCTTGAACCAGTAATTGTTTTTGTGCAACAATATCACCACTAGATTGCAAAGCAACAAGACTGGATTCACTAAGAGTCAATGTACCTGAATCTTTTGTGTAGTTACCTTTGGCTAATGTATTATTTTCTCTAATCAACGCATCGGTTGCAACAACCCAATCACCAAAAGTATTGGCATAACTTATATTTGAAACTGTATTAGCCATTAATTAACCTTTTTCCAGTAGTTTAACCATCATACTTTTGATATCGGCCATATCTTGTTTGATAGTTTCTATTTCCGTTTTTACACTATTTATTTCTTCTTTTTGGATTTTCATCATGCGAAGTTTATTATAGTATTCATTTTTTGATTCATTATCGGTATTTATCAGAGCCATACTATTGGTATCCCTGATTAAACTAGTTCCAGTCACTTTAACTAACATATTATAGTCCTGTTCCTGCTGGTAAAGCTATTGCTCTAATGTCGGTTAAGATTGGTACACTTGTTTTATCACTTGATGCCATAACAACCTTGATTGCAAACTGTATGAAGTTAGTATATGTATTACCATTTGTACTTGTATATGAAACTGTATTGTTTGCTTGACCGCCGGTACCAGGAGCACATTCAAATTCAATATAGTTGTCTCTGTTCTTTGAATATGTAGTTTGTTTACCAAGTTGTGTCATCAATTGCCAATCTTGATCTTCAAATATTTCGGTATCTTGTGAATTCAAAATCTTATAATAGACATATACTTGTGTGGCCAATGGTTTGTATGCCGTATAGTACACTCTCAAGTCACCAGAATCGTTTCCTGGTGTCATAACAACTTTCTTAGTAATGTATCTGGCGTATGCATTACCACCTTTTGGAGTTGTTTCTCCTAGAACCACAACGGCTGCATTACTGTTACCTGAACGAGTAGCTGCATCAGAAATGGTAATTTTTGGTGTGGTTAAATAACCAGAACCTGGATATGTTACATACACAGATTGTACCACACCATTGCTTGTAGATACACTTAAAACCGGTGTGTCTGAGCCAACATCTGGAGAACTAATAGATGCTGTTACAGTATTTGAATTATAACCTGTACCACCATTTGTAATACTGATAATATTACTATCAATTCCCATATTGTTGATATAATTTTGTATAGAATACAATGTCACGCCATCATCAGAGATAACTGGACTTACATTCGTATCAGAAGAAGTCATCGTGGCAGTCAATATAAATGAATTACTTGAATTTGCCAACAAAATTCTTTCACCTTGTCCATCATCCAAGAATATATCTGTGTTCAATGGATTTGCATTTTTACCTGGTGTAACATCAACTGAACTTGTAAATGCCAAACCATTATTCAATAAAGAAGAATATTGATAAGTGATTCCTGTATATGATGGAATGAAATCGGTGGTTGTCAGATTCATAGCGTGCATAGTTTGATTTAGTTCAAAGTAGGCATTCAAATCAATGATACTATCTGGATCAATTGAATGTAACAAATCAGCTGAACCTAATTTTCTAATAGGCAATCTATATGGTGTAACAAAAGAAACTGTTGGAGAAGAAGTTGTGAATACACATTTATCAATAACAATCATCAAATTCTTTGTTAAGTCCGCAGTCCATGTAAGAGCATTTTGAGATTCAAACAAGGCACCAATGTATGGTAATTGTCCAATCTTTGACGCAACGGTTGGATTAACATCAGTAGGCAATTTTTTGGATGTGGAAACAATTGCATTTTGATTTTGTTGACCATAATACAATGTATAATCAGCTGATCCAGATTCAATAATTACAGCATACAAAACACCAGGCTGTATGTAGACAGGAGAATCAAATGTAAATGTTGTATATGTATTTGCATTTAGATAATGTGGTGTTGCTGAGATATTAACCTCATCTGGGAATTTAACAACTCTGGAATGTGGTAATGTTTTTCCGTTTGGATAACCATTATCAGTTCCAACCAATGCTATTTGTATTGGTGTTTGTGTTGTTGTTGGTTTTCCAGAAAAAAATAATTTAACAGAATTGATGAAGATACCATTTGGATAATTATCCTTTTGTACCATAAATGATTGTGCCAATGGATCACGATGTGGTTTGGATGTATCTAAAATATTGTATGCTGCTTGGTCAACAGGTGTGATAAGTTTACCGGCAGAATCTACAGTTGCAGCAAAAGTATTTTGATTTTGTAAACCAGATGCATGGAATGTTGCCTCAGCGAATGTTGTTGCTGTTGTTGGATCGGAATCAATTGTTCTATTATCTAAACGGAACACTCTTTCGCCAACATAGAAGTCTGAACCAGGACAATTAAAGATACCAACAAAGTTACCTTTTTCGTCTGTAGACAATTGTGATGGTGTTACACCATTCTTAATAGCTAAACTTACATTAAGTGAAACACCTTCAATTTGATACCTTGAATTTATTACACCATATGTATTACTTTGGCCTATAGAAATATCAACAGGTGTGTCCACTGTAATGACTTTTGTGGTTGAATTGTATGCCGTGATGTTAGCCGTATGTGTTTCCGATGCGGCCAATATAATGGTAGATTTGTTAGCAGCAGTAATCGCGGCTTGAACTTGTGCATTATATTGATTCATAGCATTATTATATACTTTCATTTTCCCTGCATCACCATCACCTTTTGATGGAGGAGAAGGAATATATTCAGCACCATATTGGTATGCATATGTAAATGTGCTTCTAATATAGATTTTTCCACCAAGATAATAGTTTGTATTAGCTGATGCATTACCATCCAACTGTAATTCTGTTGCACCTTGGTATAATTGTCCGCCATCAGGCAATGTTGTCATTGTACCGGCGTTACTGTAACCTAATCCAGGAGGTGCCAATGTACTCCAAACCACAAATCCATCTGGATCTGTGATAGTCATTGCAAAAGAACCTCTGTGGCCAGAAACTGCAACATCACCTGGTACTGCTGTGCCAGTAACTGCCCATCCAATGTTTGTATTGCCTGTTGCAGAAATTGTAGTAGTTCCTATATATGTTTTCTGATACACATTTGTTAAACTCGTTTGGCCTACCTCTTGATAACCAATAGATGTTGCAACCACAGTTGTTCCTGTAGTAGCAGATCCTCCGCCAATTTTAACATCCGCTGAATTGTCGGCTGCAATACGGAAAGTATATGTGCCAGTTTTAGTGAAATTAACAGGTAAGAAATATTGGAATGTTGTTACTGTTGCTGAAGCAGAACCCCACACACCATTTTGATTCAAAAAGGTTGAATATGTGCTTACTGCTGGAACTTTATAGAAGTTCTGTGATGTTGGAACAGTACTTGTTGTGAATCCACCACCAACACCAGAAACTGTGCCAGTTGTATGCATTTGATTCAATACGGAACCAGAAATTGTACCTGAAGCAGTTGATGAAACAAAATCACCTGATGAATTAAAATAGGCATTTGTTAAAGTTTGTGTGTTTGAAACAGTGCTTGGTACACCAACAAAAGTAGACATATACAATCTTACTTTTGTTGTACCAGTGTATTTCATGATACCTATAACACGGCCAATTGCATAAAATTTTTGTGTTGCTGATTGGTAAAAACCAACAATATCATTTTCTAAGAAAGTTCCAGTTGTAGATGCCAATTCAATGACATTTGGTTGTCTCATCCATTTATTGACACTTGTTCCATCAAACCACGCTTTGATTGGTGTATTAACCAACATACCTTTTGTACGCACAATAATTTCTTGTGGTCTAATGAAAGGCGACACAACATTATTTGTAACAACACCTTTATTTGTGGTCATTGCGGTGCCATTGGGAGATGCTGTCTGTTGATTACCTTGGTTGTTATATGATAGGTTATTAACAGTTGGTGTTACTCCAATTAAACTTTTTGTACCAGGAATTGATTGCCAATCACCAGCTGTTATTAAATTTATACCATTGGTAATCTGATTGTGTTGTAAATTAGGATCATTAGTTAAAATTGCAGGAGTTTCAATAGAATTACACCAGTTATCTACGGATGGTGTTAATGTTTGTACACCTTCATATATTACAACTGAGAATGGATTTGCACTTATAGTTGAACTTGCCAGTGGTTGTGTAATTACATTTGCTGATGTGTATGGCAATGTAAAGATGTTTGAATTTGTTCCTGCAAATGAATTAATTCTAACTCCATTTGTGTTTGCCAATGTACCAAGACTGGCCAAAACCCAAGGATTTTGTAATTGAAAATTGGTAACGCTGGTAATTGGAGTCAATTCTTTTGTTCTGATATTAATTTTGGCACTGTAATTTGGACTAAATGTTTCAGCAACACCAAAAGAACTGAAATCATCCACCAAAATACCATTCTTAAATCTATTCAAACCATTTGCGTCAGGAACTTGTAGTGCATTTGCATTTTGTTCCAATAAACTCAAACTGGTATAGTATTCAAGGTGGTTTATTCTTTCTTGTAAGCCGGTAATATCACTCTTTGCCCAACGTTTATGTGTTACTCTCTGAATTGAAAGATTGGTTACATATTTCTTGTATAACATCGCACCTTCACCTGGAACATATGTTGTATATGGATCAAGTGAAATATTGGCCAACAACAATGAACCTTTTGGTTCAACTGGAAATTCAGGGGCAACAGATGGAGTTCCTTCCACGAATTGGAAGTTACCGTCTTTTGTTAATATCAATTTATCTTTTCTACCCAAATAATATGAATATGCACTTGCAAAAGAAGATAAATCATTAGGTATCATTACACCGTGTGTTGTAGATCCTGATGCTCTGTAGTTCCAAATGTATGCTGTTTGTCCATTTTGTCTTGATGGTCTAAAGTCAATACAATCCCTTAGGACATATAAGTTTCCATTTTTGGCTGTATATGTTTCACTATAATCATTATCTGGATATGATGCCACACTAAAATAACCATCGCCGGCGGCATGTGAATAGTGGTTGTAAACTACCAAAATATTACCAGCTGGTTTTGCAACGCCTGGTTTCAATTTGATGGATGCATGGTCATAGAAGTTATCTCTTTGGCCATTATCAAGTACAAACCGATTACTTACATCAGTGTATCCAGATATATTTGTTGCACCATTAGAAATGGTTGTTGCTGAAGAACCAGTATCATAGATTGCTGTAATTGTTTTGACATCGGTTACATATAGTGAAAGTGCTGAGTAAGAAATGTTGGCCGCAGGAATATATGTTTGACCTGTAGCTACTTTAATATTTGTTTCAGTTACTGTTCCCAATGTACCGGCTGTTGTTAAAGAACCAGTAGTCACGGTTTTTGTTTTTAATACATCATTTGTGCTACCATCAACATACATATTTGCAATAATATTGACACCTGTTGTGCTACTTGTACCATAAGTTAAAGATGTAAGTATTGCAGCTGTTGATGAAGTAAGTGTTATATAATTTGAGTTATTGGAGAAATCTAATACATCTCCTTTGTTGTCAATCACAGTAAACAACTGTTTAAATTGTTCACCATATATTGGTACATTTAAAGAACCTTGGAATTGTGTTCCTGATGGTGCAGAAATTGATAATGTATTACTGCCGGCATTGAACCCTTGATTTGACCATCTAATTGTAGAATAATAAGTTGGGTTTGTTATTGTTGCAACATATGGATAACCAACTTGAAAAATCATTTCGGGGCCAGTTGTGTCCCACAAAACAGTATCGCCGGTTGTAATAGAATTTATTTTGCCTGCAACATTCACATTTGTGTTTGCTGTTAGTGCATATGACGAAGAACTCTTTTGTACAATAGATTCTACATCAGCTGTAGAAAAAAGTAAAGCAAAATTTGATGTTGTATCCGGTGTAATAGAGAATGCTTGACTTACAGTTGCAGTTCTTGTTGTACCATTCCAATCTGAAATGGTTCTGATTTGACCAACACCTGTACCAGATGTGATTGATATAGTTGCTTGGTAATATGCATCAGTTACGGTAGACCATTTTCCACCAGCGGATGGATAGAATGCAATAGTTGTTGATGTAGCAGTTGCTGCATTGCCTGTTAATGTTTGTGTATTAATATCATTAACATAAGTATGCCAGATATAATTTTTTGTATTAGTACTTGTAGAAGATTGATAGTCTAGATTTCTAATGAAACCACTACCAACTAATGTTGAATTATATGTAGATGTGTTTGTTGAAACAATATTTGCTGTTGTTACACAATGTAAATCAACTGCTGGCATTTTTGTTATATCAAATAAACCAGTCAATGAGTCTGTAACAAAATAACTACCGTAATCCATATACACAGAGTTGGTGTTCAAACTTTTTGTTGTTCTTGCACGGTTACCTGTTAATGTAATCTGAGATTGGTTTTCCACCCTGTACCCTTGTACATAAGCCAAACCTTTACCAATGGTTAAATCGTAGTAAGCATCATCTGTTCCGTTTTTACCGCCATGTTTCATTGGTGTCAAATTAAAATCATTAACGATGTAGTCACCGTTGGTTTCATAATCTCTCTTGGCAATGTAATCATTGATTTTGGAATAAACAGTATCATTTATTTGCTTGATGATTGAACCATTATCAATTCTAACCAATTCGATAAACTGGTCATCATTTCCAATATCTAATGGCAATGCTGTCAATGTTAATTCAACAACATAACGGTCTGCACCTGGTGACTGATAGTTTGTTGCACCAATGGCCGGGTCAAGTAATGAAGAATCATTGATGTAATCATAAATGGTTTCAGTAATATTGAGACCAACTCTATATGATGGTGTGTTACTATATTTACCTAAAATGATTGTTTGTGGCTGCACAGAAACAAAATTACCAATAGAATACTTACTGTATGTTCCATCATCGTTTTGTGTATTTGAATATGAATAACCATTCACCACATAGAAAACACCATCAGAAATGGATGCCACAGAAGAAAGACCCGTTGCGCCTGTTGTTAATAGTGTTGCGCTAACTGAATTGTCAGTTGTAAAGATTGCATTACCATTTGTAAATTGCACACCAGAAAGGTATGTAACCACCAATGTAGGAGGATCGCCTGCGGCCAAATCTGTACCTGTTGTTTCAGCAGTTGCTACAACCTTGGCAAGAATAGTACCTGTTGAATCTTGTATGATTTTATTTAAAAAATTACCAGCAACCAAATTAGTAGAGTTAACCAATTTTAAATAATAACAATTCAAATTGGTTGTAACTTTACCACCAGAAACTGGAGTGTTTTGTGAGAAGATGTTATCAGCAAACTTTGAAATTTGACTTTGCAAAATAGTTTGTGCTTGTGTCAACTCTCTGGCCTGAACCGCAAAACCAGGTTTAAAAAGAATACGATGAAAGTTCTTTGATGGATCAAAGTCATCATAGTAGGGGTCAACATTAAAATTTAAAGCCATTTTTATCCTTTTAGTAACCTAGAACAAATCTAAATTGTTCTATTCCGTCTGAACTTCTTTGCACACCTGTTCTATTTTCAATGAATGCTAGATATCCTGAATTTAACACAAAATTTGGGGTATTGTACGACAACAAAGTTCTTGCGGTGCCAGATACTTGACCATATAATGTTGCATTTGTCGCTATTGTACCTGATGTATTTAGAACTTTAACCACATTGGTTGAGGTATTAAAACTCAATACCAAACCAGAAAATGTAGTATTTGATGAACTTGATCCTTGATATATAAATTCATCGTTTGTATACACACCAAAACCAGGTGAAACAATGATGTTTGTTGTTGTACTGTATATAGAATCATCTGCCAGAGCTGGACTTAATTCAATAGTTGTTGGATTAAATATCAATCCTACTTGGTGATAATCCACATCAGTTGGAATAACACCGCCTTCCGAACCATTAAATTCAACTGTATACATTACATTAGAACATCCCAACTCAGTCAATGGGTCTGAACCATGGCCACCAACTGGCGACACTGTTGATTCAAAAATTGCACCATCACCTGAACTGGATACTGCGGTTATATTAACGAAAGTATAATTGGAACCTGGTGAAGTCACAACAACATTTTGAATTGTACCTGCGGCCACATTGGCAACGGCCGCAAAACCAGTTCCATCACCAGATGCAACGATTGTTACTGGTGCATTCGCTGTATCATATCCAGTACCACCATTGATTACATTTACAACATCTATGTTGCCGGTGCCGGCAGACCAAAGTAATGGGTTAGGTGTATAGTCTTTAACAGGTATTGGAAGCCAACTTGCGTCCATAAATTTTAATTTAGCACCAATATCTATTGTGTAGATATACTTCCATTGATAACCATCTGGTCCTGTGTATATATTATTTGTACCATAAGAACCAGGTTGGAAAAAAGGTTCATAGGTGGAAGCAATTTCGTTATTATTCCACAAACATTTGAAAACTTGGTCGTATTTGTTTCTCACATAATAATTGTAAGAATTGTTTCCGTTTACATCTTGTTCAGTAATATTAATATCATCACGGTAATAATCATAGATGATACCAGAAGTCCAATCAACTCTTTGAATTACTGGAGAAATTGAACCTGAATTTATATTTTTAACAGCAAAAATATTTTTAAAGATTTTCTTTATCTCTTTTGGTGTCTCTATTGGTACGACCGGCGCATTTTCATCTGGCCATGGGTCTACCTTGGCCAAGAAACAATAGATTGATGCAATAGGACTAGTAATTTTAGGTAGTATGACAGCGACAGGAGAGTAATATGCCTGTCTTATTTGTGCAACCTTTGCGGCCGAGGTGAGAATATTTTTATTTGCCATAGTGTTCTATTTATTAAGCGTGTACAACGGATACAAAAGTATTTGCAAGGTCACCACTAATATTAAAGTATTTTAAATGAGCACAACTTGTTGCTGGTATAGTAAATGTTGTGGAGTTTGTTGTTGAATTGAGTGCAGTTAAACCATGTGTCACAGTTCGATTGCTGCCTCCAATATTAACCAACCACAACTCGACACCTTTGCCAGAAAGAAAATTACTATGTGTGACTGTTAAATCTGCAACTAAGTTGGCCTTAATCATAGAGTCTGTTGCATAATTAATTGCAATTGTTGTTTGATTACCAGCTGGTACCCTTGTTGTGTATACAAACCCTTTTTGTGGTTCAACATTACCTGTAATTGTCAAATCACCAGCAAATGTACCTGTTGTATTTGCAAGCGCACCTTGCGCCAATGATGATGCCGTATTGGCTTGTCCATAAGCTGCCTGACCTATGATTGTTGCAACATTAGCCTGTACATAAGCAGCAGTACCAATGATTTCCGAATTGGCTCTACCGTAAGCTGATTGTGCAATGGTAGTTGCCGTATTAGCCTGTGTATAAGATGCTTGTGAAAACGCTATAGGGTTCGCTGCTGTATTTTGCATACTACCATCACCAAATTTAAGACCAACGCTGGTAGTTAAAACACCTTTAACGCTAACATTGGCCAATAAATTATAACCATCCCGAGTAATATAACCTCTTACATTATCACTCATGGTACCACCAACCATGAATACAATATTTGCGTGATGGGATGCGGTACCTATTATTAGGTTGCCTGAATATCCAATATCGGTTGGTCCATGTACATACAAATATCCGTCATAAGGTTTAAATGCAGAATAAGTTTCTTGGTCATTATAACTTTTACCATCAATACCCATGTCAATAAAACTATTAGCATTTGTTGAATCGCTGGTTGATGCCACATAATCTGTGGATCCAGATCCTGTAAAGTTTTGTAAATTAACTTGCAAGTAACCGCCAGAGTTTCCAGAAAATTGTGCAGCAACATTAGAATAAAGAACTGGATTTAATCCAACATTCAACACCTCGTTTGAATAAAGTCCCTGTGCCAGCGTATGACCAGTAAATTTACCAGTTACACCGGTTGGTATATCAACAGCAACAAACAAAGTGTTACTTGTATTTGCATTAAGTTGAGAAATTAAAGCTAATTCTGATATTTTTACCGTACTCATTTTTTACCCCAATAGGATGATGCTGCCATCTTCTGTTGTTAATAATTGTCCATTTTCTGTTGTCAATTGTGGAACATATTGTGTTCCCAAAGGTCCAAAGATAGTTACATTTGTTTGTGCAGAAAGAGTTCTGTTAACTGCCAACAATGTATTGCTTGTGGTTATGTTTGCATTTGAACTCAAGTAAATCTTGCCGCCGGCCCAATCAACTGATGTAACTGTTCTTGTATTGCTTGTATTGCTTCCAATTAGAATTCTATCACCAGCAAACACAATGTCCTTGATTGGATATGATGTGTTACTGTAATTTCCATTGTTAACTATGTCATAGTTCTTAGTTACTGATAGTATATTTATGACATTGGATGTGGTGTTTGCTGAAACATATGCAACATTTGCAAAGGTCAACCATGTATTTGTTTTAAGTGTGACTGTATTGGCCACAGAATTAATTGACTCTACTTCAGCATGTATGTTTGGACCATTTACTGGAACAATTTGAATGTAACTATTTCCGAATACAAAACTGGCCAAGTTGGCGCTGGCTAGGTTGTTAAATTTAATTATGTTGTTGCTTCTGTTGGTAAAATCAGTTACCATTGTAACAGAAGATGATGAGTAACCCGTATAATTTTCTAACAACTTACCTTGAGTAACCGCTTCAAAACCATGTAGAGTCACAGTATTATTTGAATTCATTGCAAATCTACCGATAACTTTCATACCGGTTGGATGTAGAAGGTTCAATAATACATCTCTGTATTTTGCAATTTCTTTTGTTACCGTTATTTTATATGTGTAATTATTATATACATCACTTTGCAATACATCAAATGAACTTGGTTGTCCTCTAGATGTTAAGTATTGTCCTTGACCAATTACCAAACCATCCAAGAATTTTGCTGTACCTTTTGCGTTGCCATCACCATATGTTATAATACCAGAATTGTTATAAGCTCTGGTATATGTTTTACTACCAGCAACATATGTTGATACATTACCTGGATAAGGAACGGACGAACCTGCGGGAATCATATGAATATTTTTATTGTCAATATTCAATTTAATTGATGTATTTGGTGTAGAATTATAATTGAATACTCTTAGATTATAATTACTTAAATCTGGATTATTATCAATAGTTAATCGTTTAACTGAATCTACAATGGCCAAATATGATGCTGCATTTGTATTTGCACCTTGATAGACAACATCATCTTTTTGTGGCAAGTTACCAATAGAAACATTTGCAACAAGAATGTCCTGTACTTTAAATGAAACATTAGGTGTTGCAATATAATCTTCACCTGGTTCAAGTAGATTGATTGTGGTAATAGAACCTGCACGGTCAACTGAAACGGAGAATGCTGCATCTTCACCTAATATTCCTGTCACTTGTAGACTTGCATTGGCTCCATTCGCAGAAGTCACCGACAATGTTGGCAACCCTGTTTTTTTGTATCCCATTCCACCTACTGGAAAATTCAATGATGGATTGGCCACATACGATACGGATGTAATTACACCATTTGCACTGACATTAATTACATTGGCTGATGCACCTACTCCCATACCACCTGTGAAAACAATCTTATCATTTGCTATGTATCCAGTACCACCACTTACTATTTTTATCGGTGCCAAGATTCCAAGATTTGCTAAGTCAGCAACACCATAAGCTTCTGTGGTATAAAGTGATTTTGCCAGCAACACAGGCGTTTCTGTTATACCGCCACCACCATTATCTATAGATACAGAAGCTATTGGGTATGTTGAAAAGGATAAAAAAGTAAACGCATTGGCAAGTGTTGTGTTTGCATTGGCAGTATTTGCAAAATTATAATTATTGTTACCAATTGTTATAAATCGTTTGAGTTCAATACTGTTGATTGGAATAGAAACATTAGCTATACCCAATGGATCATAACCACCTTGATTGTATGTGGGTATCGTTATTATTGCACCAGGCGCTTTTGTAACGGTGATGATACTGTCTAAACTATAACCATATCCACCAGTAACCACGTTTGCACTTGTTATAGAACCAGCGGTTGTCGTTGCAATTTGTCCTTTAGCACCAACACCATCAGCGTATTGTAAACCACCATCAACAATAACTGGGTCGCCTGGTTGGTACAACAAACCCCTATTCTTTGCGTCAATATTCAATTGACTAATTTGTCCTACAACTTTACCCCGTAGTGGATAACCATTGTATAAAATTGTTTGATTGTTGTTATCAACTACACGGATGTATTCACCAGACTGAAACAACCTTCCAATATTTGAAATGAAGATTTCAATTTTTGTTCCAGCTAGAACTGTATTCTCTACAGCCGCAATAGACTTTGTAGTCTCACCAAATACTCTAAGGTTTTGAATTGTTAAAAAATTTGGATCAATAATACCGCCAGCAACAAACAATGTAGCATCATTTGTATCTATGTTACCTACAGGATTTTGATTGTGTAGGTAAGTTAATGTTGTTGGTGAAGGTATCGTACTGACTGTATACTTACCATTAGGTGGATATCTGTTGGTTTTTAATCCAGAAACAGTTATTGTGCCGTTGGCTGATAAGTTGTGTGGGAAAAATGTTTCAAGTGTAATAATATTATTAGAATGTTCAGCTGATTTGATGAACACTACACCACCAGCAACCTTCAAACTCTTTGTAACATACCACTCACCAGAAGATGCTTTAAGTACCGCATCTTTAGTATAGAAAACATCAAAATCAGAATTGAAAAGTATTCTAAACAGTAATTGATAAGATGCAGGTGTACCTTTTGAATGGTATAATTGTTTTGCAACCTTAACTGTTTCTTGTTTGCTTAATAAAGTATCTTTTGGAAAATTAGGAAGAAAATCATTGACAAAATAATCTAAAAATTCATCTGTTGTTGTGTCAATATCTTTATACGATAGAAGATTTTTGGACCTGTTTGTTACTTGCCCTTCTTGTTCCATCCACTCATAATATGCCTTTAAGAATAAAGAAAAATTTGCATAGTCAGGGTTATCCCGAACGAATTCGGGAAGTTGTGACGAAATTAAAAGAGAAGTTTTATTATTACTTGAACTCATGTTGTCTTAGCTATAACATTAACAATAATAGCATTAGGATCATAAGGATCAATTGTAATGATTCTATTATATGAAGATGACATGATTGTTGTTGTAGGATTTGCAGTTATTGTTAATTGACCCAAATCATTATCAATTGCAACAGGACTAAATGAATTCAGTTCAATAATACCATTAACATAATCAATTGTACCTGCATTGGTATTCAAAATAGTTTTTACAAACTGTGTATTATTATAGAAAGTTCTTAGTGTACCATACTGACCTTGCAATGTAACAGTGGCTGCACCAAGTTTACCTGTTGTGTCGCCGGCCGCAGGTGCAATTGCAACAATTGCACTTGTGTAATTATTGCCCGATGCAGTGACTGTAATTGCTTTGATTGTTCCGTCTGTGTTGATTGTGGCCACGGCCGTTGCGCCGGAACCATCACCTGATATTGTAACTGATGGTGTGTACTGATAACCAAAACCTTTATTCAAAAGAGAAATAGATTCTGCACCACCTGTTGCTGACGGAACTTCTTCAACAAAAACACCAGGAACTATGATTGCTGGATTTTCTAAACTTCTAAATTGTAATGAAGGTGAACTGTTAACACCACTTAAAAACATTCCTTTTTGTAGTGGCACACCATAATATAATTTATAATCGGTAGGTCTTGATAAAATTGAATAGATTTTTTTCTGTAACTGAATAGAAATTTCATTCGTGATAATAGAATTATCAACCGAACTGATTGCGTTATTAAAAAGATAAGAAGAAAGTGTTGAGTTAAAAGTATTCAGTGAAGATTCCGCAGCATTAAAAATTGCTGTTCTTACACTTTGACTTATTTGATTTGCTGTTAATGTTGTTTTCTTTGGATCATAATAAACATTGGCATTAACTTTAATGTATGTATAATCAGGATCAACAATTGTAGGTTGAATTGTCATAATAGATATAGGTTTGATAACATCTTCAATCAACCTATTCTTTTGTGTCAATGTTAGATTATAACCACCAGATGGTTTCAAAGCTACAAATATTTGTCCGTATACTGGCGGAACATTTTCTTCTCCACCCCAAACATTAACCGCATCAAAAGAATAACCTAAAGTATTTTGTTGAATTGCTGTAATGTAATCCTCTTTGGTAACTGCACGCTTTTGCGCTGAGTAATTTTTTGGTGCTTGGAATTTAATTGAGGCAATACTTTCTTTGGCATAACCCTGTGATGTTTCTGAAACAGGATCAACTCTCGCATCAGCATATCCGGATACAGTATCCATTAAAACAAAACTGTTTGCTTTCTCAGCTGCTGTGCCGGCAGTTACAATATATGTTAATTGTACAATATTACCGTCTTTTAATTTTTTACCGAGTACACCCGTACCAAAATATATTTCATAATTACCGTTCAATCCTTCTTGTAGGAAATAAACAAGAGAACTGCCATTTAAACTTGCATAATTAGATGCTTCAGTATAAATTTGATAAGAACTATTTGAAGAAGAATCGTTTACTTTAACTTCCAATGTGGAGGTATCTACATTAGTGTCTGTTATTTTAAAGGTATAATTAGGATTAGTTGTTGAATCTACCAAATATGAATATGTTGCTGGTGTACCTTGTTTAATGGTAACATTAGTAAAGAATGCTTCTTGATTGTTTACTGGAACTGTAACTGAATCTACTGTTGTGAATGTATAATGTATTCCATCAACAGCTTCTGATAGAAAATTTGTATATTTTGGCATATTCAAGAATTGTTCATTAGGATTATACACCGTCACTGACAAATTTATCACAGCCTGTGGTGCCACTGCTGACTTTGGTGTGTATCCCAATAATTTTGCTTGTGAAACCACTGAATTTCTGACCAATGCAGTGTCCAAGAACATTTCATTGGCAACCATATTCAAGTAATATGCATTATATTGCGTGTTATATGCCAAAACATCTAAAAGAATGTTTAATGCAGAACCATCATAGTTGTAATCTTTTAGAGTGTCTTGAGATTGTAAATAGGTTTTTAGATTGTTCTTTATTGTGGTAAAGTCCAAGTCTGTTATTTTAATATTTGAATTAGCACCAGCCATTTTATCTATTTCTCTCTAAAAGGAGTGTTACTGTTGTTGGTATTGTTGCATTTTCCAAGAAAAAACTTAAATAAAGATTATATGCATTTTTATCTGGTAACGGTGTGACTATTATTTCATTTAAAGAAGCTCTTGGTTCATAATTTTGTATAATTGTTTTTATTTCACGCTTCAGAGATTCAGCCGTCATTGGTGTCATCAATTCAAACAACAAAGTATTAAGATTTGAACCTAAATCGGGGTTCCATAGTCTTTCATAGTGATTTGTCAACAATAAGTTTCTTATAGAGCGTATAACCGCCTGTGCATCATAACTCAGCGCAACATCACTCGACACCGGTTTTTTGGTGAACGAGAAGTCTATGTCTGAGTATATTTTTTGTAAGGTTGCCATTCTTTATTTATGTCTAAAAGTAAAACGCTTTTTTGGAATTTCGAAGCTGTGGGAGAAAATTCTTAGGCCGGAACGCAAAAATTCGAATTTTAGGTATTTGCATTCAACCTTTCAAGCAATTTAGGTGATCCTATCACTTCTTGTATTAACTGATTTTCTGATTGTCCGGCCCCATTAAATTGGGTAGCTACAGAATAATCAGCAAAAACAGCAGCACAATTCTGATAAAAAGAGGTATCACTTGTTCTACATCTATACATTGTGCTATAAATTTTAGCCATATTACTGTCTAAACTTTGAGCATCTGTTAGGCTTATGGATGAGTTGTTTCCAGTCAAACTATTAGTCAGTGTGGTCAATAAAGGGGTTGTATTTGCAATCAATGAATTTAATGTGTTTGCTGTATAAAGGCTAGTAAAACAACCCATAATAGGTGAATTATTTTGCACTCCATCAGATTGGTAAGAAATATATGACATCATTTTACCATATCCTATCGCTAATTGATAGTGTGGTGTAGTAGTATCTGTTCCCATACTAACCATATTGGATAAACGATTGGTAATATAGGTAAAGTTATCACATTCTGAAATGATACTTAATGCGGTATTAGAATAACTAATAAGTATTGCAGTATTTTTTGTATTTGACAAAAAGGTTGTGATAGTGCCTGTGGTTCCAGTTAATGGAGTATCATTTGCCATCTGACTCATTGTATTGGCAGTAGTATTTACATTAATTATTGTGGTGGCCACTGGATTCTGAAAATATCCTCCAGTATTTGCTTCTGCAACATCTTTTGTTTGCCAGGTATTTAAAAATGGCGGCATCATCTTCATTTGCTTCATGACGCTATCATCCAATGGCTTTACAGCAATGTCTGCTATTGGATTTGATCCATCAAACCCCATTCTTCCGTATATACTACTCATATTATTCCTATCATACTAAATTATACATTGATTTCGGTGATTGATTCGGTACCACTTGGACCTTCTGGTGTTGGATGTATGTGTAGTGACCTCAATATTCTATTAACAATGTCACTTCCAATAATTGAACCATTTGTTATGGAAGTCATCATCGGCGCAGTCATACTTATAAAAGAGGTAATTGATCCTATACAATTAATTTGCAAGCTTGCAGCATACGGAATTCCAATAGATAATCCTCCAAGCACAGTAACAAATCCATCTCGACCCGCACTTACACCAGTTCCTGCATCAACTCTGGTTTTTGATGTTATTATTTTTGCCATTATTAGACCCGAAACATCCAAATCACCTTTGAGTTTGATTCTTCCTGTTTCTACCTTAAAGGTATGTAAAGGAGTTGTTCCTGCAATTAACCTTACATCACCAAGGCCTGTAATTGTAGTAAGACCATTTATTGTTTGGTTGTAATTGCCTTTGATATGTTGAGTATAATTACCATCAATCATTTCATGTTTATCACCGGTAACATGCATATTAACATCACCATAAACGGTAATATTCAATTTTTTGGCATTATTGCCATCATCAACACCAATGGCAATATTATGGTCACCTAGTGTAATTGTGTATCCATCACCAACAATTTTGTGTACCTGGTCACCATTAGGATGCATTTCCAAGAAAGTTCCTAATCTATGTTGTAAACGAATACGCTCTCTTGTAGGTGTATCGTCCATCTCAAAAGAATGTCCGCCTATGGTTTGTGTAATATTATTGTAAGGATATACTGGTGGATTATCTAACGTTGCAGCTGATTCTGGTTCACTCCATGCAGCTATAAAATCTGGTTTAGGTTGAACAGTCGTATTATCACCAGATGAAGATACTGATGTTTTTGTTATCTGAGTTATTATACTAGATTGTGTTGTGGTTATGTCTGGTGGTGTGTCTGCCATTATAATATTCCCTTTACGGACTGGTTCCTAAACTTACTGAATTTGCTGTTATTTCAGTATAAGTTTTTGTTATAGTATCTAGGTGTTCTTGAAACGCACCAGAAACAGTTGTTGGATCGGTATCACTTAGTGCGGCCACAACACCAGCTGGAATATCAGAAGATGTTTGTGTCGTTTTTGCAGCATCCATAAGTTGGTTACCAGCTGCTGTGAATTCGGAAGCAATACTGTTCAGTTGTGCTTTTGATAGATTTCCTATTTGTTCTGGTATTGATTTTATAGTATTTGCTGCTGTATTTAATGCTGCTTTAAAGTTATTAATACACTGCTGTAACATAGCTTTAAATTTATCAGGTAGTGAGTTAATCCATGCAATCAATTGTTGTATTTGTTGTATAAAAAATACCCATGTCAAAACAATTTCAACTGCTTCAGCAATTTCTTTTATAAGTTCATTGATATCTAATACTATACTTTTACCCAAAGACCAATAATAAGAAAACACACCACTTGGATCAAATGATATCACCTCAAGTATTGCATCAATAACTGCTCTTATAGCATCCATGGCCTTTTTGACCAAGCTACGAAGCATATTTGTTGCATTCATTTTTGCATTTTTAATTGCATTTGTGATTGCAGTTATTGGATTTGTAAGACCAAGTAATAAATCAAAATCAAAATTAAAGATAAATTTGAAGTCACAAGCGTGAGCCAAATTATTGTTTAACAAATCTATGGCCGAACCTGGTAAAAAACCTCTGGCCAATTGTGGTGTTGTTTGTACTCCACTTTTGTTTGATAATTGTGAAAATGGTGAATTTGGCGGAAGTGTTTCTACATATCTAAAATTAATTAATTCATAACTGCCCAAATTTACTGATGTTTCTTTTGTCATTTGCATGATTATACTCCGGAAGCTGTGGAAGTACCATAAGGATTTGTTTCAGCCGCATATGCAGGAAGAACACCCATCATTATGGGAAACTGGCCAGACGAACCGTCCATAAAGAATCCTACTACCCAATCTTGTAACTCAGGTACAGAGAATGTGTTGCGAGCATTTAGTGGTAATATAGGCACGGCCCATGGTAAATCCTCAATTGGTATTGTCATTTCTGGAGAATTGGTGCCATCTGTGTGCCATCCAAATATACGAACTTGACATCGACCCAACCCAAGTGGATCCATTCTATTTTCTACTGTACCCATCCACCAAATAAAACCATCTGTTCCTAAAAAATTTTGCATTATAATATCATCCTTGAGGTGTACTTTCTTTAGCCAATTCCAAAACTGTTTGATAAGTTGTAGGTTGTCCTTGGAATAAATGCCTTACAGCGGTTACCAAATATTTACCTGAATATAATTTATCCATTCCCTTTTCACCAGTCAAAGATGGTAGATTGAAATTAACAACTTTTCCAGCAGTTACAAATGGATCACCAGGAATTCGAATTTTCACAACTGTATAGTTAGACAAAGAAAGTTGTGCTGTTCTATTGGGTACGAATGCTTCCAAGAATATATCTGGTGAAACAGCACCCCTAGGAATGTAAGATTTTAACTGTTGACCTGCATTAGATACACCCATTTTTAAACAGCCATTATATGCTTTGTTTTCAGTTACACCTAATCTGTTTTGTTCTGTTATCAAAGGACTGATAGGATTTAAAGTTGTTTTAATGTCATTTTTATAATCAAACACTGTTGAGGTAACTGTTCTTGTTAATGGATCCAAAGAAATCAATCTATTAGTAAATGTACCTGAACTTATTTCTCTTAATGTATCAAAGGCCTTTACGAACTGATAATCAAGTATAGAAATTACATCTTCTGATGCTGGTTCAAGTTCTGTTCTTATGTTCTGTTGTTGGTATTTGTAAGTTCTATAAACATTATCTTCATACATTGAAGCAAGTGATTTAAAAAAGAATCCATCTTTTGTTTGAAAGAACAACATATCTGCCAACTTTGTATTGCCATTACTTGCTCTCGGCCTAGCGTAATTTGACAACCAACTGATAGCTTCCAACGGTTTAATTGTTGGTAGAATTATATCATAAACTCCAATTGTTGGATATATTTTATTTCTTTTTTCTAGTGGTATTCCCAAACCAGTTTTCATAATATCATCTATCATTTCCGATATTTGCATACCTTTATATGATTTTGTCATCTTTGTTTGTTCGGATAAAACCAATTCTTCAGAACAAAAATACAATGTAATAAATTCTAAAGATTGGTTACCAACTGGATCTCTCTTTGGTATTGAATATAATCTGAAAATCAAAGGACTATTTTGATAATCTTTTGTTTTACCAAAAGTGATGGTAATAAGTTCATTACCCATCAGATTTAATCCTTCTATAAGACCAACACCATCTTTAAGCTTCACATAACCAGACATTACAAAACTGTAAATGTCCTCAAATAATGACATATCCACCATCAAATAACTAACATCAATTTTTTTACCGGTACTTGATGTGATACTCAATTCCTTGATTGATGCGTCTTGTGGGAAAAAATAGCCAGAACCTGGTGTCATATTATGTACCCATCAATTTGCGAAATTCAACTTCAAGTCTGTCTGCATAATTTTTATTCAAAATCTTTATATTTCTTTTAGATTCATTTGAAAGGTATTCATATGCAAAATTATCTACAGCACTTTTTGTTATATCCACGATTACAGGTTCTGTATTTGTTATATATGTTTCGCTTGATGCATTTAAACTATTATAAGAATCTTCGTCTATAATGAATGTTTCGGTTGTGACTGTTCTTGTGGTGACGCCTGTTTTGGTTACAATTTTTTCATAGTGATGTATTTCATTGATATGTGATTCACCATATTTTTTATTTAAATAATCATTAAAAACAGAACTTGTTAACGGCCAATCCCATTGTGGATCAAATGCTTGATTAGACATTAAAACAATCCAAAATTTCTCCATGTCATCATAATATTTGTGTGCAATAATTTCTGGTGTATCACCCTCTTGTATATCATAAGTATAGAAAATCAAAGGATCATTCAACATACTTGAAACAATATTAACTCTGGCTAACAGATTTGTAACTATTTGTGTTGATTGAGTATCACTAATAGCTAATTTTGGTAACATTTGAAAGTATTTCATTTTAGTATCCTGCCTCAATCGCTGTACTGTCGATAAGTTCAATTTCTTTGAAGTTTAAAGTTAAAGTTGTTTGAACTGGTGTACCATCATCAAATGTTGACCATGTGCCATTTGGTGCATAATTTACTCCAACCTCAGTCAAAACACATCTTTTCAATTGAGGTATGTTTGGATTTACTGAGTTGCCGTGCATAAATTTTATTTCAAATACGCAAGGAGGTGTAAAGAAAAAACCTAATGATTTGGTAATTATTGTTGGTGCTGAATTTTTTCTAAAGGCCTTTATAATTTCTTTTATTTGTGTAGATTCTTCTATTGAATATGGTGTAAGTGTAAAAGACATACTAAATGTTCTAAAATCTATACCTTCAAATAATACTTGTTCTTGTGGATTAAAAACATAACCCATTGAATTGAGAGCAACCCTCATTGCTGGGTTTTGTAAAGTTGATTGTACCATTGATGGAACTTTACCTAGATATGGAACTGAAGCAGCGGCCTCTAGTGCTCCTACTTGATTGTAGTGAGCAGATTGAGAAAATTCAGCAGTGTCTGGCATGTATAAGGTTATTGTGTCTTTAACAACACCGTATTTTGGTTTAATAGCCTTCAATGAATCTTGCATTGTATTTGTAATCGCATCTGGAGCATTATCAAACGCAGCAGTTAATTCATCTTTGACCACTTCTACAACTGTTTTTCCCTCAGCCATGTCTGCTTTTGCTTTGGCAATCACAACCTCACCAGCCTTTATACCTCCTTGAAATACATTCATTGCAAAAGTTCCAACAGTTCCAATTGGATCACCATTTGTTATTACTGGTATGGCAGCAAACACTACCGCATGTTGTTTTTGTTCCGAACCTACATCTCTTGGATATGAAAGTGAGTTGTATGCATAGTTTTTATCTCTGTACAAATTGGTTAAAGGTCCTGTTTCTTTGAGAAAATCTGTGGTAGGAGCCCAATACAGTCCATTCCGTGTAGGAAGTTTACCTGTTTTACCAGTTATAGTATCCAGCACATCCCGCTTGGTTTCTGTAATATTGGCTGCCATCTTTGTCCTTGTTTTTTAAAAACTGTATATATACTATTTATGGCATATTCTGGAACATTTAGACCCACAAATCCTCAAAAATATGTTGGGGACTACAAAAATATCATATATCGCTCAAGTTGGGAAGCGAGATTTATGCACAAATTTGATAAAGAAGATTGGGTAATTTCTTGGTCGAGCGAAGAAATTGTTGTGCCTTATGTGTCTCCAGTTGATGGGAAATGGCACCGATACTTTCCGGATTTTGTTATACGAGTTAAAAATAACAAAGGAGAACTATCAACTTGGATGATTGAGGTTAAACCAAAGAAACAAACTAAATCACCACAACAACAAAGACGAGTAACAAAACAATATATCACTGAGGTTACCACTTGGGGAGTAAATCAATCTAAATGGAAAGCTGCCACTGAATTTTGTTTGGATCGTGGTTGGGAATTCGTTATATTCACTGAGGATCAATTACCCAAAGTTTGAAACTTCAAAATTCTTTTTCTGTTCTTCGGTGTATTTGTATCCTGTTGTACCTATCGTTTTTCCACCCCATCCATTATTTTTAGAGATTATTTCATCTTCTTCAATTTTGATGTATGTATAAGACACATTAAAAAAATCACTAAGTAATTTATTCGTGTCATTAAACTGTTTTTGTGTTATTTTATATGTATTCATATGAGTATATATCTAAAAATTGCTTAAAATCTTCAACTAAATAAGTCATGGCTACAAAACCCTCATTACTCACCACACTTGCTGAACAAAAAACTGCTGCTGAATTGCAGACGATGAGCCGTGAGTCATTGAAGTGGCTTGTACAGAAAGTTGCAACACTCAGAAATCCATTAGCAATTTCTGTTCCAATGACCAAAGAAAAGGGTAGATTTATACCAAAAGGTGCTAGTCCACAACCAAATGTTACTAAAAAATTTAGAATTGGTAGTATGTATTTTTTTGCATATGATCCAAAAGGTAAAAATGAACTAGATTATTATGATAAGTTTCCTTTGGTATTACCACTTGAAGGTTATCCTGATGGTTTCCTAGGATTGAACCTGCATTATTTACCAATGAAGTATAGAATATATTTTATGCGTAAGTTGATGCCACGGGCGGTCCTGAACGATGATAATGAAATTATGCGTTTGCGTATCTCTTATGAGATGTTAGACGCCTCCAGAAGATATAAAGAGTTTAGGCCATGTGTCAAGAGATACTTGTATTCACATATAAGGTCTAAGATACTTGCCGTTGAACCAGAAGAATGGGATATTGCCATGTATTTGCCGGTTCAACAGTTCAAAAAGGCACCGGCATCTAAAGTCTGGAAAGAGTCTGTAGAAGAAATAAGGAATTCATAAATGGCCAGTTTACAACAATTCAAATCTAGTTTTACAAGCGACTTGGCCAGACCAAATCGTTTTGAAGTTATCATGAATTTACCAGGAATTCTTTTGGCTCCAGAAGACAAAGAAGTTTTACGATATCGTTGTGAAACAGCACAATTGCCTGGTAGAACTTTCGACAATGTAGAACAAAAAACATATGGGCCTATAGAGAAATTTCCAAACCTCACAACATATACAGATATTGATTTAACATTTATTCTCGATGATACCATGCAAACAAAAACTATGTTTGACACATGGCTGAATTTTATTAATCCTTCACGAACAAATAATTTAACTTACAAATCCGATTATGCTGCGGATATACAAATCTACCAATATACTGTAACAAATGAGCGTGCATATGGTGTGAATTTAATTGATGCTTATCCAACATCAATGAACCAATTGGATTTAGACTGGAGTTCGGATGGTTATCATAAACTAACTGTGACTTTTGCTTATACCCGTTGGGAACGAGCGTACTAATATTATTATAAGGAGTTATTATGGCTTTACCAAAAATTGATGTGCCAACATATGAAATTGAATTACCAGTTTCAAAGAAGAAAATTAGATATCGTCCGTTTCTAGTCAAAGAACAAAGAAACTTACTGATGGCCATGGAATCCAATGAATCTGGTTCCGTACATGATGCCATTCGTGATATTCTTTATAATTGTACTTTGACAGAAGGTATTGATATTGAAAAATTACCAATTATTGATATTGAATTTTACTTTATCAACTTGAGAGCCAAATCTGTCGGTGAGGTGATTGAGTCAAAGTATCGTTGTAATAATATGGTTAATGACAAAGAATGTAACAATGTCATGGAACACAAAATCAATCTGTTGGACATTAAAGTTAAAATGGATGAGACAATATCACCTGATATTCAGTTGACTGAAAAACTTTCCATTAGAATGAAGTATCCAGAGTTTGGTATTATTAAAGATTCTGTTAACATTGTAAATGAAACAGAACTTACTTTTAATATGTTGGCTCGCAGTATTGAACACATCTATGATGGTGACCAATTCTATTATGCACATGAAACACCTATAGAAGAAATGGTAGAGTTTGTTGAAAATTTGAATCAGGCACAATTTGAAAAGATTGAAAAGTTTTTTAATAATCTACCAAAGATGAGTGAAAAGATTGAAATGACTTGTAGTAAATGTAGTTTTCATCATTCATTCCAGGTAGAGGGTCTTGAAAGTTTTTTCGTATAACCTTTCGCCATGACGATTTGAGAAATCACTATAAAACGAATTTCTCATTGATGCAACATCATAAGTATAGTTTGACTGAGTTGGATAATATGATGCCATGGGAAAGGGACATATACATTGCAATGTTAGTTCAGTACATAGAGCAAGAAAACCAGAAAATAAGAGAGAGACTAAAGAAATAAAATGTCAGCACCAGCACCAGAAACAAAAGATACCGCCAAAAAGATGACCTTAGGTGGTGTTGGTAAGTCTTTGCTCGGTGGTGCCAAAAAGACTGGTAGTCTGGTAAAAAAATTATTTTCTAAAGAACCCACTTCTGAATTGGTCGTTGATGAAAAACTAACACCGGCCGAATATCTTGGTGAAATCTTTAAAATGATGAAAATTATGGATGAGGATAAAAAACTCAACCATGAAATGGCAAACAATCATTTAGAAGAAGAAGAACGTAAAAAAGATATAAGAAATAGAGAAATAATAGAAGCTTTGACTGGCAAAAAAGTCAAAGGTAAAAAAAATCTCAGAAGAAAACCTAAAACAACAAAGAAAAAAACAACAAAGGAAGTTCCAACTTTTGGTTCCGCTAGTTCTTCTAGTTCCGCTGGTACCGTTGGTAAAGTTATTACTGCTGTTAAAGTGGCAGCAGTTGTTACTATTGGTCTTGCTGGTGTGTCAGCAGCTCAGGCAGTCAGTAGAAAAATGGAAGTAAATGTTAATACCAAAGAAGACGCACTGAAAAATGCACATCGCCGAGTGACGGGAGATACTAATGACTCAACAGCACTTGGAGTTTATGGAATATCTTCTTGGAGGGGTGCCGGGGGCAAAGGAAAATCCACGTTAGACTCATTTATAGATGATTATAATAGAGATCATCCAAATAATAAAATTACTGAAGATCCGGGTGAAAAAGCTGACAATCCAAAATTTTTAGCACAATGGAATAATATTCCAGCTAAAGATTTACTTGAGGCGCAAGATAAATGGTATGAGAACCGTGTTTATAAACCCACAGCAACAGCACTGGAGGACTCCGGAGTTAGTAAGGATATATTTTCATCTGACAAAGTTCTTGCCTATATGTCCGACAGAACTAACCAACAAGGACTTGGTAATATCACAAAAGCAATAAAAGCTGCTGGTGCTACGAATTCAAAAACACCAGATGAATTCATAGACGCAATGACCAAGTATGATTTATCAAGAATTGGAAGTAAATTTAGAACTAACATAAAAGAAAATGGTCCAGGTCGAGTACGTGCTCTGGAAAACCGTGTGAAGAATCGAGCAGATCAATCAAAACTCATAGGTGAAAAAATAAAACCAGCTGTACTGAATGAACCAGAGCTAGTTAAAGAAAAATCAGTTAAATCGAATAAACCAGGACCAGTTTCGGGAAGCAATAATATTTTTACACCACTCAATGTGAATAGTGATTTATCTTTTGATAAATTGACTGATGCACAGAAAGATGCTGTGGAGTTAATGTTCAGGCAAAACGGCGGTAGATTTCCAATGTATAATGATGATTCTGGTAAAATGTGGAACCAGCAAATGGTTAAAATTAAAAAAGAGAAACTAACCAAACGATTCGTTGAATTGATTAATGGAGCCGGATCTAAATCAGCCAAAACAAAAGAATCTTTAATCGAAAGTGAACAGGAGGTCCAACCAGAGCCTCCGGCAGTTGTGAAAAAACCTAATGTATTTAACCCTACTATAGGATTACCACCAGAATTTGAGATGTTTTCAAAACCGGTTGAAAAACTCTCCGCAGATCAGCAAGCACATTTAGATAGACTGATGCCGTCTATAGAAAAAGCACAAGCTGATCTAGCGGAAGCCGATAGAAAATATGAAGAGTCAGAATACACCGAAGAATTATTTTCTAAAATGTCAAGGTTCCGCTTGCAGGCTGCGGAAGAAGAAAAGGCAGAATTGGCACGCCGAGAAGGATTTGAACAGGCCAGAGCAGAGTCTGCGGCCAGCTGGGCAACGCAAAAAGCACAAAGTGATGCAAATTGGAATGATTATAATAAAATAAAAGAACAGCAATTGGTTTATGAAGAGGAATATTTGCTGAACTGGCAAGCTTGGATGGATAGACCACTCAATCCGGCAGTTAATCCAAATGCAAATCGAAATAATACCATCCCAGAAGGTAAACGATGAAAAATAAAAACGAATTAAACTATCAACAAGCCAGAATAGTAAGAAAACAATCACTTAAAGATGTTATTGCTGATGAATTGATTCGTGGTAAAGGCCTTGGTTCTGCCATTACAGGTGCCATTGGTCTTAAGACTCAAGCACTGGTAAAGGGTATCAAAGCAAAATTTGATCCACTTAATCTTGTTAAATTCTTGACATTTGGTTCTCGTTTAGGTCCTGCATTATATGGTAAGTTGTTTGGTCGTTCACAAAAGGATGTTGAGTATTTCACTGGCCGTGCAAAACCAATTGGTAGAGGTCGTCAAAAATTGGTTAAAGATGGTGTAGATGGGGATGAAAACACTGGTGGAATGAAAACCATATTGAAACAAATTCTTACATTCCTACAGAAAAGTCATGAAAGTGATATGACGCTGAGAGAGAAAGAAAACAATCTCAGAGAAAGCAATAAACTAGATGATGATGTAAGACACAAAGAATTGTTAAAAGCTTTAGGTGTGAAAACTGAACCTACAGCCACACTTGTTGAAAGTGAAAAACCAAAAGAAGATAATGGTGTTTTAAATGGTTTAATGGCCACCATTGGAAAAATGATTGCTGGTATAGAATCAAAAATAAATGCCGCTCTGGAGTCTATCAAAAATATAGCTAAAATGTTAGGTACTTTAAACAATATTAGTAAACTCATTCGAACTGTTGGTTTGCTTCGGGGATTGTTATTTACACCAGTATTGATGTTTCTTGCCGGTATGGCATTGTGGGAGTTTGACAAATGGGTAACTAGAAAAGTAGATGAAGCTATGGATGACGCAGAAAAAGAAGCAATTGCTCTTGGTGATGTTAAATCATTAAGACAACATCTAGAAAATAGAAATAAAAAAAATCTAGATAAAGCTGCTCGAACTGGTGATTCGCTTGATGCTGGTGTATATACCGATTCATTGACTATAGGTAATATAATGGTAAATCCAGCAGAAACAAGAAAAAAATTAAAAGAATCATTTGAAATGGCCAGTAAGATAGAACCGGATCAATTAAAAAGACAAAATGCTATCAAGGCCTTGGATGAAATTCAAGCGGATACTGAAGGTAGAAAATTGGAGTATTTGAAAAAAAATAATATTGAATCAGCAACACCACAGCAATTAAAGGATGCTCAAGATTATGCTGATGAGAAAATTGATATAAAAGGACTTCCTACTTGGGTAAAACCCGCAATACCGGAAAGGCCTAAACCTCAGACTAAAGAAGGCCAAGAAACTCTAACAACTATACAACAAATTCCGACTAATTTTTGGAAATGGGCACAACAACCAGACCCAGCAGCAAATTCGCCAGATGAAAAAATGTATAACAAAATGTTTGAGGTGATACAAGAAAATCCACTTGGTCCTTGGAATTTTAATGAAAAAATACCTGGTTATAATCAATGGAATAAAACAATACCTAATACTGATAAACCAACTAGTTTCAATAATTTGATGCAGGAAAATTTAGATTTGACAGGTCAACTTGCAGTCAATCGTAGTAAGGTTATATCTACATCACCAGCAATTGCTAGTGCTTCAACCAGTCCTCAAACTCAAAGTAGACCAATTCCAATGCCATCAGTCAGAATGGCCGAAAATTCTTATAAGAACGCAGTATACAGTTCTTTCGGTTAACCAATAAAAAACCCCGCCATAAGCGGGGTCTAAACAAAGTTCTGAGAAAGGAGCTTTTGTTTAATCTTGTGCCAACTTGGCAAAGTATGCCATATCATCATCATCGGGAATTGCCATATCAGGTTCAGCTGCAGGTTTTTTAGGTGCAGCCTTCATCTGTTCAACGGTTGTCTTAACCACTGGAGTTGAACCATTCAACCCCAGGACCTTTTCCAGACGGTCTTTCAACGCATCATAGGTCTTGAATTCTTTATCAGCAACCAAGTCTGACAAAGCGTATTGAGATTTCCAAACCTTTTCAAGTTCATCATCATCATTCAGCAAAGCTGATGCAGATTCAAATTCAGACTTGTCATAGTTTTGGTAACCCTCAACTTTACGAATCTTCAACTTGAAGTTAGCACCTTTCCACAAATCAAATGGATTGATTGGTGATTCATCCTCAAACTGAGGATTCATTGCTTCGGTAATCTTATCAAAGATTTTCTTACCGAATTTGAACAACATTACTTTGCCTTCATTCTCAGGATGTTTTGGATCACTGACAATATACACATTTGCAATGTAATTCAGTTTACGCTTTTGTTTGCGTACAATTTCTTTGTTAGCTTCAATGCCTGAATTCCACAGAGTAGAATTGTGTTCGCACACAGGACATTGCTGATTCTTAGTTGTCAAACAGTTGTCAATAAGCCAACCACCTGGTCCTTGAAAACCATGACCAAAGATTTTAACCCAAGGCAAACCATCTTCACCATCGGCTGGTGATGCTGGTAAGAATCGGATTGTTGCCATACCATTCCCTGCTTTGTCAACTTCGGGACGCCAGAATCTCTCTTTGTCAGAGGAACCTTCTGATGAAGCGTTAAGAGCTTCTACGGCTGTTTTGAGTTTGTCCAGATTGCCTGAACTCTTTTTCATTTTTGAAAAATCTACCATTGTATTACCTTTCTAGTATTAACGGAGTATGAACGGATTATCCACTGTATTCATTATATAACAATATTTAGGCGATGTCAAAGCCAAACTTTCAACATTGCCAGAGTGGCCGGCACATTATTATGCCATATTGCAAGGCCACCTGCTCTGCGCCAACCATCAATAACACTTACAGTATCATCAATAATTATTGCATGGGATTCAGCAAACTGTGGTTTCAGTTGTTTACCTGGAACAAAGTTTTGCTTGAATGTAACATTATGTTTCTGAAGCCATTCTTGTTTCTGTTCCATGATGGCTTCATGTCGTTTTGGTGATGCGGTAGAGGAAAGAATCTCTGTCGGAACACCATATTCTTCATACATTTGTTCCAATGTACGGATGAGTGTAATGGCTCCTGGCATCATATCCAATGTAGCAAAACTTCTTGCCTCAATAAAGGTATCAAAGTTTTTATGAAATGCTTTTGATTTGTCATCACGCTCTGGTGTTGCACCAAACATTTCTTCGTATCTCTTATGGAAGTCACAGATTACGCCATCTAAATCCAGGTAAATTTTTGTAATTTTCACTGACATAATTCTTTGATACTTTCTTTAAGAATGGTTTTGAACTTTTCTTTATCATACTGGAGAAATGGTTCGTACCTCAAACACTTTCTCTGATATGTAGGCCATATAATATCATCTGATATCTTCTTGGACCACATTGGAAAGAAATTCATTATACTATTCAGTATCACCAATGTTTCAATTGAAATGCTGTTCTGCATTGCACCTTGCAACAATGCCGGATAACCACCAGATGGTACTGTTACCAATTCATCGGGGTTATCTGCTTGTTCTAAGATACGGATTATATCTTGTTCAAACTCATATGTCAAGCGTTGGTTTCTTTTTTGCCATAACTTGTAATTTTCTTCACCCTCGGCATTGGCAATATCACCAACCCAATTTACATCCTTAACAAGGAAATTGGAGACATAGAAATCCCTCAACTCTTGTAGGCTGTATTTTCTGGAAAGGCGATAGAATGTATACTTGTCTTTTCGGTTGGCAAAGGCATCCTTAGAGACATTGGTTTTACCGCCATACTTAAAATAATCATAACTATCAGAAGTGAAATGTAATTTGATTGCATTGAATAAAGCAAAGGCAGAGAAGCCTGACCCTTCCTCAAAAGTGAAACTCATATGGAAATAATTTGTTTATTTAATATTAAATTCTCCGGCCAATTTTCGACCAGATGAAATTGTGGACAACGATTATAACCATCATCTGTATGATTACCTTTCATTTGTAACCACAATATAGCTTTGTTGTTTGGTGTAACACATTTAAGAATAGTTCCACTTGGCATAGTGATCCACACACATTCTTCGTCAATATATTTAATCAACTCCGGTATACTTAATATCTGAGCACACTTTTCAATTTTATTAATCCAAACCAAAAATTTAGGTTTATCTTCCTTTTCCAATCTCTGTAATAAGAGAGTTGAAATGATATTTTTATTTGAATTGAACCAATCCTCAACTGATTGCCAGCCATCAATATTTTTACTACTCAACCTATCATGGTCATATTCATATTCGGATAATATTTTGTCTTTTGACCAAGTATTGAATTCAAGAATATCATTCGTTCCAAACCAAAGAGTTAATTTGGAAGTAATGTCATTTGGAATGGTTAAATCGGAAGATAATTTTTTCAGTGTAGTTAGATGCACCTGTGTATTCTTACCTGAAGCATTCTTAACAGACAGGCAAATTCTTTTACCTTCTTTTACACCAATGATATCATTTTTGGTTTTTGTTGAACCATCAGAATCAATCTTATCAAATCCAAAATATTCAATTAAGTGTTCATGGAGAATTTTGTTTTTTTCCATGTCACGACCTTCATAATATTCTTTGCTTGGCATACTACACTTTCAAATTGGTTTAATAAAAATAATTTTCTTATTCTCACCGGTTGGTTTAACAAAAAGTTCTTTCAATTCATCTTTATTATTCCATTTCATGGAAGAAGATTTGTGCTTTGGTAGTCCCGCAGTCTCACCTATTTTACTCCAGTTATCCGCCAAATAAACTGCACCATTTTTACCAGCACCAACAAAGGTAATAATGTGTGTTAGGTTATCACCATATTTTCTTTTCCAAGCTTCACCAGCTTTCAACCTTAGTTGTTTGAGTGTTTGTGTTCCAGCATTCCTAATAGATTTACTAAAACAAAATCTCCAATTGTTGGCGATGGTATTGAATCTATCTTTATATTCATTCTTAGATAGACCGAGAAAATTCAATATATCTTTTGGTGGTGGATATACAGATGAACCAATACCAATCATACCAATACATTCCGGTAAAAGAGTGGAACCATCATCATAATAAATGAGCCAATCAATCCTACGACCAACAGATGCATTTGTTGGCACATAAGAATGATTATTTTCAATAATGTTTTTTACCAACAACTTTTGCTCAGGTGTTGATACTTCAACCAGTTCAATCATAATGGCAATTTAGAACTTTTCTTCATTAAGTTTAAATCTTCGGCTTCTTCTCTAATCTTGGCTTTTAGTGCCGGTGATATCAAAGAGGATGCCACATCAATTTCCATTCCTGTGGTTTCACAGTGATGCACAATGGCATCCATATGTGTAGTACCAAGTGCGTATGATAGTTTTCCTATCATTTCACTAAATTCACTTATCTCATTTTTTGTAGGCATCTCAAACTCTCGTATAGAACAAATGGTTCCCAATCTTAGCAACATACTTCAATTTCCAACCTGGATTTACCGAGGTGTTATGATAGTACATTGACTGTGTTTTGTAGATTGTATCATGTAATTTTGCTTCTGTCAAGGCCTTTCTGGCGATTATCAGGCATTCTTCCCATGCATACTTGTTCCTGACTTCACTGACTTTTTCACCAACCCAACTGAATTGGTATGTACTGCCTGTTTTTTGGTAGACCACTTCACAGACAGTTGAGGGGAATTTGGAACTATTTACACGGTTCATTGTGACCTGTGCTACTGCTAGTTTACCTTCAAAGGATTCACTTGCGGCTTCATAGTAGAGATTTTTGGCCATGCAAAGTACTTGCTTGCCTAGGTCTTGTGCGACCAATTTTTCATAAGAAAATGTTTGTTCTTGTGCCGATAATGGCAGAATCATTGTGATGGAAATAACAATAGATGATAGAAATTTCATCTGTACTCCTTGTGTGTGATAAAGGGGGAGAACCCCCTAACCCTCAGGTAGTTTTTCTGGTGACCTTGATTTCAGGTGATACAACAGGTGTGTTAGACACAAATCCATTCAAGGTCGTTGCCTTGCTGATGATGTCTTGTTCTGAGGGGATTGTTGGCAGTGCCGGATGTTCAGGTGGTGTTTCACCCTTAGACCTTGCCGATTCGCATTGCATGTGCCAGCCTTGTTGTAGACGGTCACGCTCAGCGTTATAAGAATCATATAACATGTCTCTGGCCATTTTTAATAGTTCAAGACGGATTTCAAAAGGTGTCATGTTTGACATAGTTTTCTCCTGTGATGTGTAAGTGTAGTGGTGGTTTTTTGAATGGGTTCCACCGAACCCATATACTTATTTATCCAATTAGAAACTACGTGTATACTGTAAACGTACTGCGTCTTTTTCTTCATCACCCCAAGTGCGGCTCCAACGAACTGCAACTGCGTCTTGTTTGGTAAGTGCATAACCTACTGCAACGTGAGCACGCTGTGTTGCGTAGTTGTTAGATGTATCAAGAGCATCACGGTAGCGAAAGCCAACATCACTAGTGAACCCAGCGCCAAGAGGAACTTTGACACCTGCATCAATTGCATAGTGACTGAAGTGAGTAGAGCTAGATACTCTTTCACCTAAGCGGCCACCAAGGTAGAACATATCAAATGAACGTCTAACACGAACTTCCATCCCTTGTGAAATAGAACCACTACCAAGTGCTGTTTGGCTGTTTTCTAGTTTAAGGCTGTAATCCATAGCGCCTTCTTTGATACCGACAACCAAACCTTCTTTAATGTTATCTACATTTGTTGCACGATTAGTTTCATTAGAATATTCCAATGATGTATAACCGCCGGCCTGTGCCAAACTGAATGCTGCTGCGAGAACTGTTACTAATACTACTTTTTTCAATTATAACTCCTAGTTGTTGAACAAAATAGTGGGTTTCTTTTAGAGTAAACCCACCAAAACTCTATTAACGATTGGCAATGTACATAGTGATTTCAAAACCAAAACGCATATCGCTTGCTGCAGGTGTAGACCATTTCATATTAGTTCTCCTAAAAATGTCACAACGAAATGTTGCAACTGGATTATATATGGAGAAATATACAAATGTCAAGCAGAGAAAATCATGAATCTGTGGTTGGTTATTCTGTTACGAGGAAACCAACCGAAACCCTAAGCAGTGTTTAGGCTGCTAATGCGTACTCATAAGAGCTGTCGTTTGCATTTACGTTTGTTTTAGTTTTTACACCTACTCTGGTGAGTTGTCCACTTCTGTACTATTTGCCCTGTCGAAACTATGCAGGCCCATCAAATGGTATTTAAGGAAATAAATCTACACCCTAATTCTTCAATAAAATTTTTAGCCTCAAGTTTAGTCTTAAAAATTTTAAAAAAAGATAACGGAGATCCATCAAAATTAAAATTTACTTTATACATTATTTAATCCTTAAAAAACATTTGGTGGACCTGGGGGGATTCGCACCCCCGTCCAGAACACATTTCTAGTTGCTTCATACAACCATAACTTCACATTATACATTAAATTATTTAGTCTGTCAAGTGTTCTTGCGGTAGAATTCAATTGCCTGTACCAAACCATCAATATGGTCTTCCGTTTTTTCAATAAACAAGCCAGGTGGTTCATTATCAATCGCCATAATAGTCACCAGCTGATTGATAGGTTCACCAACTAATTCTTCATACATCAACGAATATGCTGTTTCTTGCCAAAAATAATCTAAAATGTCATCACGTTGCTTGATTCTCTTTGAGGTCTTAAAGTCAATCACCGACAGTACACCATCAAATTCACCAATACAATCAACACGACCAGCAAGACCTAATTGTTCAGACCATAATGCCTGTTCTTGGTAATGTATGTTGTCAATTCTGTCCAATAATGGCACCAAAGCGATAAACATCTCTCTGGCATCTGGCATAATGTCACCTAACTTATCATTATTTAGGTATCTTTCACACAAAGTATGAACATTAGTACCACGGGAACTGGCCTGCCTGGAGATTTTGTTGGCTGCTTCTTCACCCACACGCTTACGCCAAGCCATAATAGATGCCTTCTTCTGAAGGCCAATGACTGTGGTTACAGATGGGAGTTTATTACCTGCTGGTGTGACATAGTATCGTTTGCCATCAGGAAACGTTTGTGATTTTAGGTCTGGTAAGACTTTTGGTGGACAATATGTAAACATAATATACTCATTGTTAAAATTTTATTTATTTGAAGAAAGGACCAACCATCCAAGTGACAACCGAATATCTTTGACCTTCTTCTACATCTTCTACGCCATGTAGAATGAAAGATGGGAACACAATAACAGTGCCTTTTTTCTGTGGTGGATAATATTTCTCATGGCCATTCATCAAAAAGAATTTACCGCCTTTGTAATCATCATTCAAAAATGCCAACACGGTAAGTTTTCTTGTCTCGTCAGAATGTTGTAAGAATGTATCAACGTGAGCAACATATCTACCACCAGCAGGATAGATTAAAAATTCTGCCTGATTGGCATGAGTTATATTAAATTTCCATGAAGATTGATTGGCGGCTAAACCTGCAGCAGCCAAACGACCACCAATGTCTTTGTATGTTGGTAACATTACACGTTCAACATTACGAATTTCTTTATTAACTGTACCTGTACCAGAACCAATCACTGGTTGTTCTTTTGGTACCACATCCTTGGTGTATAACTTAATCAACATATCGCAAGCATCAGGTGTAAGTATATCACTAAACACCCATTCACGCAACTCCTGTGGTCCAGGTAAATTCAAACCAGGTCTTTTGTCAAACTTCCATTCTGCATGAGGTCCATTGGCATCAACATAATGTAGAAACACCTGTGCTTGCCATTGTCCTTCTTTATATTTTTTGCGCCAATGATGTACCTCACAACCACGATACAGTACTGCATCACCGGCTTTCATTTTGATTTTATTCTTTATGGTCTTATCTTCATTACCCATAAAGATTGGCCATACCTCACCTTCAAAACCAAGTGTAAGAGTGGCAGATATTTCACATGATGGTCTATCGGTGTGGTGTTTTAGTTCATCGCCTGGAGCATACAACCGAGCATATGAATATGTTGGGTGTAGTTTTTTACCTGATGCTGCTTCAAAGTGTGGTAACAAATCAACAAGTAATTTATCAAAAGCCATGGAACCATGCACGGCTTCTGATAATGGACACTGAGGGTCTTTTGTTGTTTGTTGTTCTTTGACTAAGGCCTTTAAGGCTTCTGTCAATTCATGGCAAGATTCAGTTGCAAGAAAGTCCTGCAAATGTACATATCTATTCTTTTCAAATAATTCCACTGTATTCATAATAACCTTTTAATAATTAAGTTTGTTCTGGTACTGGTATTGGTTTAATTGTTTGGTCTACTGGATCATACCAGAATTGGTCTTGTACAATATCATCACTACAGTCTACCCAGAAAAGTGGCGGCGCATGTTCAATTTCAACATCGTTTGTCCATGCAACTCTGTAACCAGTTTCTCTTGGTTCAATTGGTGAAATAAGTGCTTTTTTCATTTTAATAAAACTCCTCTACGATAATATACCCAGATCCGCCCGCACCACCGGGAACGCCGCCAGCAGGATTGGTACTACTACCACCACCACCGCCACCATTTATCCCTCCTTGGGCAGCACCCGCTGCATTTCCAGGACTAGCATGTGGAATGGGGCTTCCGCCAATCATGCCAATTATATTGGTTGACCAGCCATTAGAACCACCTATACCTGCCGATTGGGTTAACACCTCACCCCCCGCAGCACCAGCAAGCCCATTAAAATTTAATTGCCCTCCTGTGCCCGTCCCTCCTGACGCTCCTCCCCCGCTATATGTGGGGCCGTGACCTCTATTTGCCGCTGTACCCCCTGCCGTTGCGCTTATTAACGGACCAAATGTACTAGGAGATGCTGACCCAGCCACACCAACAGTTATTGCTATTGGACCAGGAATAGCTGGTGCAGAAAATGTTCCTATAGCTGTACCACCTGAACCTCCACCACCAGCATTTGCGCCGCCAATGCCGCCACTGGTAGATCCACCATTACCACCTGCACCAAATATTGTTACACGTATACCTCTTATTGATGATGGTTTTGTCCAGGTTGCCGGTGATGTATATGTATATGCAATTACCGAGGTGATAGATGTGGGTGGGCTGGAACTAGCTGTATTTTGTGAAGTACCATCACCAAATTGAATACCGTTCTCCATAAGTTTTACATTTGCCATTTATTATTCTCCTATAAGGACCACTATATTTATCCTGTCGTGTCTATTGGATTAGGCTTAATTGACTGGTCCACTGGGTCATACCAAAACTGGTCTGCCACTACATCAGCGGCGCAATCAAACCAAAACATTTCATCGCTGACAGGAAATATTATTCCATCATCAACTACTTGCGCTACTCTGTAGCCTGTATATCTTGGTTCAATGGTTGAAATTAACGCTTTCATTAATAAAACTCCTCAATAATTACCACGCCTTGGCCGCCAGTAGTGCCGGAAACAACTGGCACGTTAGTACTTGTGCCGCCAAAACCGCCGCCACCGTATAACATTGCGTTTCCATTATTTGATAAAACAGAATTCCCACCCACACTAGGAGCTGGGGAACTCTCATTTATACCACTGCTGCCTGATATATTTATTTGACCGCCTGACCCAGCACCGCCACCGCCAACCGAACCTATTTTAGGGCCGGGGCTAGAACTTACTGAGGGTGAACCAGCACCGCCCGCTGCACCTGTAATAACCGATACAGGCGCAACTCCAAAAGAAGAAGCTGCGCTACCACCGCCAACTGTATAGGGTTGTGGGCCAGGTAAACTTGCCGCTGGATAATACCGTTGAGAATAACCGCCACCACCACCAACACCACCAGTTGCTGGGCCAGTCGAACCAACTGGGGCTTGACCACTACCTCCATTTCCACCACCACCAACAACAGTGACTTTAATTGACTTTACTGTTGCGGGTTTTGTCCAAGTACCTGATGTCGTTGCAACGATCATTGTGTTAA